>ERZ824488.168-NODE-168-length-89990-cov-6.607517_pt1 | contig 89990 bp, 84 predicted proteins | sample MGYA00519936_ERZ824488 | MGnify/ENA primary metagenome ERZ824488 (study PRJEB31778, sample SAMEA3449153) | human gut metagenome | biome: human gut; feature: human-associated habitat; material: faeces | place: United Kingdom | collected 2010/2012 ...
TCGGTCGTTGCTTAACGAGCGCCACTGGCGCTCAGCAACGCGCTCGGCGCGAGAACGTGCCTCGGCGCATTCTTTCTTATTGTGCAGAAACATAAAAAGACTGTAAATATAAAAAAATACTTGAAAAAAACTGAAAATAATATATAATTAAAGTAATACAAATGGATGGTGGAGGGAGGTAATCATGGTATGAAAAGAAGAAATATTATATTATTGATTTCGATTCCGTTAGGCATTATGTTAATTGTATATTATGGCTATACCGCATTAGATACCTGGATCCAGTTTCAAATTATAACAGGAAATGGTATTTTGGTAGCAAATAGTGAATGGATATTTTCCATTCAAAACACATTTCTTTTCATATTGAAATGGTTTGGACCGATCTTATCAATCATATGTATATACGGAATTCTAAAATGGTTAAAAAAGAATGAATAAAGAAAAACTCCAGAATCAATTTTATACTGCTGATTCTGGAGTTTCTTTTACTTAGAAATGATATAATTTCACTTTATTACTTCTCTTTACTATATTCCAGAGAAGCTTCCACAAATCCCTTAAACAGCGGATGTGGTTTGTTCGGACGGGATTTGAGTTCCGGATGTGCCTGTGTTCCGATGAACCAAGGATGTTCCGGAATTTCCACCATCTCTACGATTCTGCCGTCCGGAGAAAGTCCGGATAAGAGCATACCGTTCTGAGTAAGAGCATCACGGTAGTCATTGTTGACTTCATAACGATGACGATGACGTTCGTGGATTTCTTCTTTTCCATATAATTTATAAGCTTTTGATTCTTTGTTAAGAACACAAGGATAAGAACCAAGACGAAGGGTTCCACCGATGTCTTCAATACCGATCTGGTCAGGCATGATGTGGATGACCGGATGTGTAGTGTTTGGATTCAGTTCTACGCTGTGTGCATCATGATATCCGACAACGTCTCTTGCAAATTCTACGATGGCAAGCTGCATTCCAAGGCAGAGTCCGAGGAACGGAACCTTATGTGTTCTTGCATATTTGATGGCTTCGATCTTACCTTCGATACCACGGTCACCGAATCCACCAGGCACGAGGATACCACTTACATCACCGAGAAGTTCATCGACATTTTCCGGTGTGACAGTTTCAGAGTCAATCCATTTGATATTTACGGTTGTGTGGCTGTAGATGCCGCCATGTTTTAATGCTTCAACAACACTGATATATGCGTCATGGAGCTGGATATATTTGCCGACCAGGGCGACTGTTACATCTTGTGTCGGATGCTTCAGGCATTCGACCATCTCTTTCCAGTCTTTCAGATCCGGTTCCGGACAGTCAAGCTTCAGGCATTCGCATACAACGGAAGCGAGATGTTCTTCTTCCATGGCGAGTGGTGCTTCGTAAAGATATTCCACATCCAGGTTCTGAAGAACGTGATCAGATGGCACGTTACAGAAGAGGGCGATCTTGTCTTTGATTCCCTGATCCAGTGGATGCTCAGAACGGCAGACCAGAATATCCGGCTGGATTCCCATTCCCTGTAATTCTTTTACGCTTGCCTGAGTCGGTTTGGTCTTCATCTCCTGGGAAGCATGCAGATATGGGATCAGTGTGACGTGGATCAGCGCAACATTGTCATGTCCCATATCATGTTGGAACTGGCGGATAGATTCCAGAAAAGGCTGGCTTTCGATGTCTCCGACGGTTCCACCGACTTCGATGATCGCAATCTCGGTATCTGTAGCTGCAGGGTTACGATAGAAACGGCTCTTGATCTCATTCGTGATATGCGGGATGACCTGTACGGTTCCTCCACCAAAATCTCCACGACGTTCTTTCTGAAGAACGGACCAGTAAATCTTTCCTGTCGTTACATTCGAGTTCTTGGTAAGACTTTCATCGATAAATCTTTCATAATGTCCAAGGTCAAGGTCTGTCTCAGCTCCATCGTCTGTTACAAAAACTTCACCGTGTTGTACCGGATTCATTGTACCCGGGTCAATGTTGATGTACGGATCAAATTTCTGCATTGTAACTGTGTACCCGCGTGCCTTGAGCAGACGCCCAAGAGAAGCTGCTGTGATTCCTTTTCCAAGACCTGAGACAACGCCTCCGGTAACAAATACATACTTAACTGCCATAGTTCCAGTTCCCTCCTTATGGTAATTTTTTTTGTCTACTACTCATTGTGTTCTGTAAAAAATAAGATAGAATGCGATTTCTATTCATCAGAAAAGTCCGATATAACCTTCTGACGGATAAAAATAGAAAAAAACCCCATAAAAACAAATTTATGTGGCTCCCTCGCTACTTTGATTTCCCCTTGAAATCAATTCCCCTATAAAATACTTTAAAAGTATACACCCATTCCAGAAAAAAATACAACAATTTTTTTTGAAATGGGTGTATAAAAATCAAAAATATAATATTTGTCTACTGATAGATCGGTTTTTTCTCGTATCTCGGTTCAGATGTAACCTGGATGGATAACTTCTGGAACAGACGGATATCTACATTCGCAAGCATAACGGATACATGAGCCTGGCAGCCTTTTAAATTCGGGACTTGTCTGAGTGCCTGTTCAGCAACCGGATTGGAAGAGGCACTGATAGAAAGTGCAATCAGAGCTTCATCGATGTGAAGTCTTGGGTTCTTGCTTCCAAGGAATTCGGTTTTAACTTTCTGGATCGGTTCCAGGGCAGTCGGTGAGATCAGGTGCATATCATGATCGATTCCGGCGAGTTCTTTTAAGGCGTTCAGGATCAGGGCAGCAGATGCGCCAAGCAGATCAGAGGTTTTTCCTGTTACGATGCGTCCGTCCGGAAGCTCCAGAGCGGCAGCCGGTGCACCGGTTTCTTCAGCGCGTGCAAGGGCGGCATCAACAACCTTACGGTCATGTACGGTAACTCCTGCCTGATTCATCAGAAGCTCGACCTTATAAGTCTCTTCCTTCGGGCATTCACCGGAAAGAAAACGGTCCATGGTGCGGTAGTAGCGGCGAATGATCTCCTGACGGGAAGCTTCTTTGCAGACTTCATCGTCACAGATGCAGTTACCAGCCATGTTAACACCCATGTCTGTTGGTGATTTGTATGGATTTTCTCCGTAAATGCGCTCAAAAATTGCACTCAGTACAGGGAAGATCTCTACGTCACGGTTGTAGTTGACGGTAGTAACACCGTAAGCTTCCAGATGGAACGGGTCGATCATATTTACATCGTTAAGGTCAGCAGTAGCTGCTTCATATGCTAAGTTGACCGGATGCTTTAACGGGATATTCCAGATCGGGAAGGTTTCGAATTTGGCATATCCTGCGCGGACTCCGCGCTTGTGCTCATGATAGAGCTGGGAAAGGCAGGTAGCCATCTTTCCACTTCCAGGTCCAGGTGCGGTGATGACAACCAGAGGTCTGCTTGTCTCAATATATTCGTTCCTTCCGTATCCTTCGTCACTTACGATCAGCGGGATGTTGGAAGGATAACCTTCTATTACATAATGGATATAAACTTTAATGCCAAGCTTTTCCAGACGTCCTTTGAAAAGATCGGCACTGTTCTGTCCGGAGTACTGTGTGATAACAACACTTCCGACAAAGAGACCATTGGCTTCAAATTCGTCTTTCAGGCGGAGAACGTCAGTGTCATAAGTGATCCCGAGGTCACCGCGGATTTTGTTGGCTTCAATATCGGCTGCACTGATAACGATCACAATCTCTGCGGTATCCGATAATTCTTTTAGTAAATGTAATTTGCTGTCCGGCTGAAATCCAGGAAGCACGCGGGAAGCATGATAGTCATCGAAAAGCTTTCCACCGAATTCGAGATACAGTTTGTTGTCAAACTGATTGATTCGCTCACGAATGTGAGAAGACTGCATTTGCAGGTATTTTTCATTATCAAACCCAATTTTCATAAAGTTCCATCCTTTTTGTCCATAATTTTACTTTCATAGAAGCAATTCAAACCTAGTATACTATAAAATATGACTTTTTTACAATCTTTTCATAAATTTTTCATTGATTTCTAAAAAACGCCTACTTATAATAGAGAGGACGACACTTAGGAGGTAGGTATGGATAACCAGAATAATAGAAATAAGCAAAACCTTCCGGGAAATAATAACCCGAATAATAAAAATAACCGCCAAAGATGGAATATTATATTATTTACCGTTATGCTGATCTCGTTTATCGTATTTGCGCTGTATCAGTTCCGGGAAGACACAGATGCCCGGGAGATTACCTATGATCAGTTCCTGAACATGGTAGATTCCGGGGAAGTTAAGAAAGTTGTGATCGAGGATGACAAGATTGTGATCACAGCGAAGACAGAAGCTGAGATGAAGAACAGCAAGAAAAAAGGCGCTTCTGAGAGCGATGTGGTCGAAGGTTCTGTAGCAGATAACAACGACAGCAGCAGTAAGGACAGCAGCGATGACAGTACAGGTCTGTTCAGTAATGTGACAAGGAAGCAGTATTATACCGGTATTGTGAAGGATGATACCCTTTCGGACAGACTGTATAAAGCAGGTGTTGAGTATGAACAGAAGATACCGGATTCTACATCTTATATGGTGATGAATCTTCTGGTCAACATTGTTCCGCTTGTGATCATGATCGGTCTGGGCGTGATGCTGATGCGCCGTATGACAAAGGGTGGCGGCATGATGGGCGTTGGCAAGAGCAATGCCAAGATGTATGTGGAAAAATCTACCGGAGTCACATTTAAGGATGTAGCCGGTCAGGATGAAGCAAAAGAATCCCTGCAGGAAGTAGTCGATTTCCTGCATAACCCTGGCAAATACACCGGAATCGGAGCGAAGCTTCCGAAGGGAGCACTTCTTGTAGGCCCTCCCGGAACCGGTAAGACACTTCTTGCAAAAGCAGTTGCCGGAGAAGCAAAAGTACCGTTCTTCTCTCTTTCAGGTTCTGCATTTGTTGAGATGTATGTCGGTGTCGGAGCGTCAAGAGTACGTGACCTCTTTAAGCAGGCACAGCAGATGGCGCCGTGTATTATTTTTATCGATGAGATCGATGCGATCGGAAAAAGCAGAGATTCACAGCTTGGTGGTAATGATGAAAGAGAACAGACACTGAATCAGCTCCTTGCAGAGATGGATGGATTTGACAGTAATAAAGGTCTTCTGCTTCTTGCGGCAACGAACCGTCCGGAGATCCTGGATCCGGCGCTTCTCCGTCCGGGAAGATTTGACAGGCGTATCATCGTAGATAAGCCAGATCTCAAGGGACGTATTGATGTCCTGAAAGTACATGCCAAAGATGTTAAGATGGATGAGACAGTCAATCTGGAAGAGATTGCACTTGCAACTTCCGGGGCAGTCGGTTCTGATCTTGCCAATATGATCAACGAGGCTGCGATCAATGCAGTAAAAAAAGGAAGAAATGTTGTATCCCAGGCAGACCTTTTTGAGGCTGTTGAGGTCGTTCTTGTGGGTAAAGAGAAGAAAGACCGTATCATGAGCCAGAAAGAACGCCGTATCGTATCATACCATGAAGTCGGTCATGCACTGGTAACTGCCCTTCAGAAGGACGCAGAACCGGTACAGAAGATTACAATCGTTCCGAGAACCATGGGTGCACTCGGTTATGTGATGCAGACACCGGAGGAAGAGAAGTTCTTGAATACCAAGGCTGAGCTGGAAGCAATGCTGGTGACAGCCCTTGCAGGACGTGCAGCAGAGGAACTGGTGTTTGACACAGTTACAACCGGAGCATCGAACGATATTGAGCAGGCAACCAAGATCGCAAGAGCGATGGTAACACAGTATGGTATGTCTGAAAAATTCGGACTTATCGGACTGGAATCTATCCAGAACCGTTATCTGGATGGAAGAGCTGTTATGAACTGCGGAGAGGCAACCGCGGCAGAAATCGATCAGGAAGTTATGAAGATGCTGAAGGGAGCATATGCAGAAGCGAAGAGAATGCTTTCCGAGCATCGTGAAACGATGGATCAGATCGCCGGATTCCTGATTGAGAAAGAGACGATCACCGGAAAAGAATTCATGAAGATTTACCGCAGATGTGAAGGAATTCCGGAACCGGAAGAAAAGAAAGAAGAGAATCCTGTAAAAGAGCAGACGATCGAGATGCCGAAGAAAGAGGCAGATACCGAAGCAGCACAGCAGGAAGAGAAAGAAACGCAGAAGAAAGCAGAAAGAGATGAAGACGGATTCATCCTTCCGCAGAAGCGTGATTAGTCTAAAATAACAGAAGATGCAGAGGTTTCAGAACAATAGGTTCTGGAGCCTCTTTTTTTCTGTAGATTCTTTTGAAAGAATGACTTGTATTGTCTGCAGGAAGCAAGGTATAATGTGACTATGGAAAATCAGACATTTATTATAGAAGACGAACTTAAAAAACTTCCTGGGAAACCGGGAGTCTATCTGATGCATGGGGAAAAGGACGAGATCATTTATGTTGGAAAGGCGATCAGCCTGAAGAACCGTGTCAGACAGTATTTTCAGCCGAGCAGGAACCGGGGGGCCAAGATTGACCAGATGGTGACACATATCACCCGGTTTGAGTATATCGTGACGGATTCGGAACTGGAAGCACTGGTTCTGGAATGCAATCTGATCAAGGAACACCGGCCAAAGTACAATACGATGCTGATGGATGATAAGAGTTATCCATTTATCAAAGTGACAACCGGCGAAGCATATCCAAGGATTATGATGGCAAGGCAGATGAAGAAGGACAAGTCAAAGTATTTCGGTCCTTATACCAGTGTGACGGCGGTAAAAGATACGATCGAACTGATCCGGAAGCTTTACCGTCTGCGTAGCTGTAACCGCATCCTTCCGCGCGATATCGGGAAAGAAAGATGCTGTCTCTATCATCATATCAAGCAGTGCGATGCACCGTGTCAGGGGTATATTTCGCAGGAAAAATACAGAGAGTCGGTTGACGAAGTACTCAAATTCCTGGGAGGAAATTATGATAAAATCTTAAAGGATCTGGAGAAAAAGATGCAGGAGGCATCGGATGATCTGGAATTTGAGAAAGCAATTGAATACCGGGAGCTTCTGCACAGCGTGAAGCAGATTGCACAGAAGCAGAAGATTACCGATACAGGGGGCGAGGACCGGGATATTGTGGCTCTTGCAAGAGAGCATGAGGATGCGGTGGTACAGGTATTCTTTATCCGCAATGGTCGTCTGATCGGCAGAGATCATTTTTATCTGCGGATTGCCCAGGGAGATGAAAATGCAGAGATCCTCTCCAGCTTTATCAAGCAGTTTTATGCCGGAACGCCATATATTCCGGGCGAACTGATGCTTCCGGTGGAACCGGAAGAGCGGGAGATCCTGGAAGCATGGCTTGGAGAAAAACGTGGGCATAAGGTTCATTTCCGTATCCCGAAAAAAGGGGAAAAAGAAAAGCTTGTTGAGCTTGCGGCGAAAAATGCAAAGATGGTACTGGAAAAAGATAAGGAGCGTATCAAGCGTGAAGAAGGAAGAACGATCGGTGCAGTAAAAGAAATAGAAAAGTTGCTTGGTCTTAATAACCTGGTGCGTATGGAGGCGTATGATATTTCCAATACCAATGGATTTGCCTCGGTAGGGTCGATGATCGTTTATGAGAGGGGCAAACCGAAACGAAACGATTATCGTAAGTTCCACATCAAGGGTGTGCAGGGGGCAGATGATTATGCAAGTATGCGTGAGGTCCTCACCAGAAGATTCCGACATGGTCTGGAGGAACAGAAAAGCGGGAAAGAGCTGGGAAGTTTTAATGTTTTTCCGGATCTGATCATGATGGATGGTGGAAAAGGACAGGTTAATATAGCACTGGAAGTACTGGATGAACTTCATATATCCATTCCGGTATGCGGTATGGTCAAAGATGACCATCATCGGACGAGAGGACTCTACTATCAGAATATCGAGATTCCGATCGACCACAATTCCGAAGGGTTTCGACTGATCACAAGAGTGCAGGATGAGGCGCACAGATTTGCTATAGAATTTCACCGGAAACTGCGTAGTCAGGGACAAGTGCATTCGATCCTGGATGATATTCCGGGAATCGGACCTGCGAGAAGGAAAGCACTGATGCGGACATTTGCCAGCCTGGATGAGATTAAGAATGCAGAGGTGGAAGATTTGAAAAAAATTCCATCAATGGATGAAAAATCGGCAAAAAACGTGTATAATTTTTTCAGGGGAAGCGAAAAGGAAGATACAGAAGCTACTCTGATGGAAGAACAATAAAAGGAGACAGGACTATGGGAGTTACATTAACAAAAATCGTAGAGAAGATGGAACTTAGAAATCTTACTCCGGATGTCGATATGACACAGCGGGAAGTAAAAATTCCGGATATTAACCGTCCGGCACTTCAGCTCGCCGGATTTTTTGATCATTTTGATTGCGAACGGATTCAGCTTATCGGATATGTAGAGTACACTTATCTGCAGACACTGGAATATGAGCATAAGATGAAAATATATGATACACTGCTTGAGTATGGGATTCCATGCTTTATTTTCTGCAGAAATCTGCAGCCGGATCCGGAATTTCTGGAGAAAGCAGTGAAGAACAATATTCCGGTATTTATTACGGATAAACAGACTTCTTCCTTTTCAGCAGAACTGATCCGCTGGATGAAAGTGGAACTGGCACCGTGTATTTCAATTCACGGGGTACTGGTGGACTGCTATGGAGTCGGTGTTCTGATCATGGGAGACAGCGGTATCGGTAAAAGTGAGGCGGCACTGGAGTTGATCAAGCGAGGCCATCGTCTGGTAACAGATGACGTGGTGGAGATCCGGAAGGTCAGTGATGATACTCTTGTTGGTACAGCACCGGATATTACCCGCCATTTTATTGAACTTCGCGGAATTGGTATCATTGACGTAAAGACGCTGTTTGGTGTGCAGAGTGTAAGAGAGACACAAAATATTGATCTCGTCATTACGCTTGAGGACTGGAACAAGGATCGCGAGTACGACAGGCTTGGACTTACTGAGGAGTATACAGAATTTCTTGGTAATAAGGTTGTATGTCACAGTATTCCAATCCGCCCGGGACGTAATGTTGCCATTATCGTAGAATCAGCGGCAGTCAACCACAGACAGAAACAAATGGGCTATAACGCAGCGCAGGAGCTGTACCGCCGAGTACAAGAAAATCTAAAAAAGAATATGTAAGGAGCAGGAGACAGATGAAATATTGTTTTGGTATCGATATAGGCGGAACGACAGTAAAGATGGGACTTTTTCAGGAAGACGGAGAGCTTCTTGACAAATGGGAGATCAAGACACGTACGGAGAACCAGGGAGAAGCAATCCTCCCGGATATTGCGCAGGCAGTGAAAGCAAAGATGGCAGAAAAGAAACTGGTGAAGGAACAGATCATCGGACTTGGAATGGGGCTTCCAGCACCGGTAACCGAGGATGGAATTGTTCAGAATACAGCAAATCTCGGATGGGGATACAAAGAAGTGACACGTGAACTGGAAGAGCTTCTTGACGGAATGAAAGTGATTCCGGGGAATGATGCAAATGTAGCTGCGCTTGGTGAGATGTGGAAAGGTGGCGGAAAAGGCCACAAGAATGTTATTATGGTTACCCTTGGAACCGGTGTTGGCGGTGGAATCATCGTGGATGGAAAGTGCCTTGTAGGGGCACACGGTGCTGGCGGAGAGATCGGTCATTTGTGTGTAAACTACCAGGAGACAGAAACCTGTGGATGTGGAAAGAAAGGCTGTCTGGAACAGTATGCTTCTGCAACAGGAATCACAAGACTTGCCAATATGCGTCTTGCAAAAGATGAGAAACCAAGTACCCTCAGAAATGTGGCAGAGATGTCTGCGAAAGAAGTGTTTGATGCAGTGAAAGCCGGAGACGAAGTTGCAATCGAAATCGCAACTGAATTTGGAAAGTATCTGGGACATGCGCTGGCGAACCTTGCAGCTGCCTGTGATCCGGCGGTTATCGTAATCGGCGGAGGGGTATCAAAAGCCGGAGAGGTTCTGCTGGATTACATCAAAGGTCCATTTAAAGAAATGGCATTCTTTGCAGACAAAGATACAGAATTTGCACTCGCAGAACTTGCAAATGATGCAGGAATCTGCGGAGCAGCAAAACTGGTACTGAAATAAGTGAAAGATATTATAAAAAAACAAAAATCTTGTGAGAAATATTTAACATTCTTGCAAGATTTTTGTTTTTTATAGAAGAAAATGCAGAATAACAAATGTTTACATTTGACATTCTGCACAAAATGATAATACGTAAAACATTAAGAGAGCAAGTAGTTGAAATTTTAAGACATAAGATTTTATCAGGAGAGATCAAACCGGGAGAACGAATTATAGAGGCAAAAGTAGCAGAAGAGCTGAAAGTCAGCAGAGGTCCCTTAAGAGAAGCTCTCAGGCAGATTGAAGAAGAAGGGCTGGTTGTATATGAAGCGCAGAAAGGCTGCGTAGTAAAGACGATGACTTATGAAGAGATGCAGGAAACATACCTGATCCAGTCTACGCTTGAGAAACTGGCAGTGCAGATGTGCGGGGGAGAGATCAGCAAAGAACAGGATGAAGAGATGCAGAAGCTTGTTCTTTCCATGGAGAAAGCGGCCAATCAGAAAAATCTGTATGATGTTATAAAATTCGATGAACAGTTCCATGAATGTATTGTGAAGACCGCACACAGTGAAAAACTTCATAGAATCTGGAAAATACTGGAAGGAGGGAATACGGCGGCATATTATACGATGGATACAAAAACTCTGGTACCATTTGATGTGGTCCACATCAATCATCAGAGAATTTTGGATCTGTTTCATAAAGGGACAGTCGAAGATATCTGTAAAGAGATAGAATTACACTACATGGTTGTCCCGCATGTTCTGTATGAAAATCAAAAGAAAAAAGGAGAAAGGAACTGAAGGTATGGTTAAATTTATTGGGAAAAGGCTGGCATATGCTGTTTTGACATTGTTCTTGATTACGACAGCGACATTTTTCTTGGTAGCAGGTGCTCCCGGAGATCCGATCGCTGCGAAGGTTGGTCAGATGCCTGAACAGGCACAGCAGATTATCCGTGAGAAATACGGACTCGATCAGCCGGTAGTAAAACGGTATACAACTTATATGAAGAATCTTCTTACAACAGGAGACTTCGGAGAATCTATTATTTATACCGGTCAGTCAGCAAATGACATTATTAAAAACAATACGCTGGTATCAGCGAAGATAGGTTTGTTGGGACTACTCTTCCAGACAACGATTGGTATATGTCTTGGAATGGTAGCGGCTCTTAACAGGGGAAAACCGGTGGATCATGTCATAAGGGTACTCGTTGTATTAGCTATTTGTGTTCCTAGTTTCGTATTTGCATCTGTATTGCAGTATTTTCTGGCATTTAAGTGGAAACTGGTGCCGGTATTCGGCTGGGGACAAATGAAACATTATATTCTTCCGGTTGCCGCATATGCGATCGGCGGTATCGCATCTTATACAAAATATATGAGAAGCAGTACCTTATCTGTTATCGGAGAAGATTATATTATTACAGCAAAAGCAAAGGGATGTACAAAGAAGAGAGTTGTACGGAAACATGTTTTGAGAAATGCAATGCTTCCTATCATTACTATGATCGGACCTTCTCTGGCAGGAATTTTTGCAGGATCATTCATCCTTGAACGTATGTTTGCGATTCCGGGACTTGGATTCTACTATGTAAAAGCAGTTTCGGATAATGATTATACGATGGTAATCGGTCTTACAATTTTCTTTGCTATTTTGTTCGTTGGCTCGCTGATTGTAGTAGACATTCTGTATGGAATCGTCGATCCGAGAATCCGAGTTGCAAAAGGTAAGAAATAGGAGGGCTTCTGATGAGTACAAAAGAGGTAGTAATGACAGAAGAATGGAATGAATCAGATGATTTTAAACGTGTTGGGACGGAAGGATTATCTGGTGAAGATATCGGAGAGAAATCCCTGACCTATTGGGCGGATGTCTGGAGAAGATTCAGGGAAAACAAACTTGCAATATTTGGTCTTATATTATTAGGCCTGATCGTAGTGCTCCTGTTTATCGGACCAATGGTCACAGGACAGGATTATCAGCTGATCGATGCGTCGATCAAGAATCAGGGACCAAGCAGTGCACACTGGTTTGGTACAGATGATATGGGAAGAGATCTCTTTACCCGTGTCTGTGTAGGTGGACGTATTTCAATTTATATTGGTTTATGTTGTACATTGGTAATGTTTGTGATCGGAGCACTTCTTGGAGCGCTGGCAGGATTAAAAGGCGGACTGGTAGATGACATCATCATGCGTATCTGCGAATTTATCGGAAACCTGCCATATCTGATCATTGTAGTAATTTTATCCATGGTACTTGGAAGAAGTATGTTCTCCCTTGTTTTTGCAATGAGCCTTACCGCGTGGGTAGGAACCGCGCGTATGGTAAGAGGACAGATCCTTCAGATCAAGGAACAGGATTATGTGCAGGCAGCAACAGCACTTGGTGCATCAACCGGACGTATTATTGTCAAACATCTTCTTCCGAATACACTTGGAATTATTATGGTTGATATCACGATGTCAGTTCCGGGATTTATTTTCAGTGAGGCTTTCTTAAGTTATATCGGACTTGGAGTAAGACCACCGGAAACCAGCTGGGGAGCACTTGCATCAGCAGGACAGCAGCAGCTTATGTTTTACCCACATGAATTGTTCTTCCCATGTCTGATGATCGTACTTACAATGCTGACTTTCCATCTGATCGGTGATGGACTTTCAGATGCATTGGATCCGAAGCTGAGAAAATAAAAGGGGGAACTACAAGATGAAAGAAAAAATACTGGAAGTGAAAAACCTGGAGGTATCTTTCAAGACCTATGCCGGAATCTCACATGCAGTAAGAGGAATTGATTTTAATCTGCATAAAGGAGAAACTCTTGCGATTGTAGGAGAGTCTGGCTGTGGTAAGACAGTATCTTCAAAAGCAATCATGCGATTGCTTCCAGAATCGAACACAATAATAGGTGAAAACTCTGAAGTATTGTTCCACGGGGAAGATCTTCTGAAAAAGTCAGAAAATGAAATGGTTTCCATTCGAGGAAGCAAGATTTCAATGATTTTCCAGGATCCAATGACTTCACTGAATCCGACCATGAAGATCGGAGATCAGATTGCAGAAAGTATTCTGATCCATAGACAGATTTCTAAAGAAGAAGCATATAAAGAAGCTTTAGAAATGCTGCAGCTGGTTAAAATACCAAATGCAGAAAAACGAATGAAACAGTATCCGTTTGAATTTTCAGGCGGTATGAGACAGAGAGCGATGATCGCAATCGCACTTGCATGTAAACCGGAGATCCTGATTGCGGATGAGCCGACAACTGCTCTGGACGTAACCATTCAGGCACAGATTATGGAACTGATCGGAGAACTGCAAAAAGAACTGGATATGGCGATGATCCTCGTAACCCATGACTTAGGTGTTGTAGCGAGTGTTGCAGATAAGATTCAGGTTATGTATGCAGGAAAAATTGTAGAACGTGGTGATGTACGAGAGATTTTCTATCAGTCTACACACCCTTATACGAGAGCTCTTCTGGATTCCGTTCCGAAGATTCATTCTACAAACAAAGAAACATTATATTCCTTAAAAGGAACGCCGCCGGATCTTATCAATCCGCCGGTTGGATGTTCTTTTGCTCCGCGTTGTGAGTATGGAATGAATATCTGCAGAAAGAAATATCCGGAGCTTACAAAATTCAGTGATACACAGGAATGCAACTGCTGGCTTCATGATCCAAGAGCGGATGTGAGCAATCTTCCTGAGAATATGATAAGGAGGAGACAGTAACCATGGATAAAAAAGAAGTACTGATTGAAGTGAAAGACCTGAAGAAATATTTTCAGGTTGGAAGAAACCAGACACTGAAGGCAGTGGATGGGGTAAACTTTAAGATCTATAAAGGTGAGACTCTTGGAATCGTAGGAGAATCCGGCTGTGGTAAAACAACCTGTGGAAAGACAGTTATGGGGCTTTACAAGGCTACAGGCGGTGAAGTTCTTTTTGACGGAGTTGATATTAATAAACTGAATAAAAATGAAAAGAAAGAGTTTACAAAGAGAGCTCAGATTATTTTCCAGGATCCATATTCTTCACTGAATCCGAGAATGACAGTCGGTGACATCATCGGGGAAGGAATTGACATTCACAAGCTTTATACCGGAAAAGAACGCCAGGAAAAGATTTATGAATTACTGGAACTGGTCGGACTTAACCGAGAACATGCGCTTCGTTTCCCTCATGAATTCTCAGGCGGACAAAGACAGCGTATTGGAATCGCAAGAGCACTTGCTATCGAACCAGAATTCATCGTTTGCGATGAGCCGATTTCAGCTCTTGACGTTTCCATTCAGGCACAGGTTGTCAACCTGCTGATTGAACTTCAGCAGAAGAAAAACCTGACCTATCTCTTTATCGCACATGACCTGTCTATGGTAAAACATATTTCAGACCGTGTCGGTGTAATGTATCTGGGAAATATGGTTGAATTTGCAGAGAGTGATGAATTATATCAGAATCCACTTCATCCATATACAAAAGCGTTGATGGCAGCGATTCCGATCCCGGATCCGGACACAGAAGAACAGAAGAAGAGAATTCGACTCGAGGGAGAGATCCCAAGCCCGGTTAATCCAAAACCTGGATGCAGATTTGTGACGAGATGCAGATATGCAACAGAAAAATGTCATCAGGAGACACCGCAGCTTGAAGAACTCAAACCGGAACACTTTGTAGCTTGTCATAGAGCAAAAGAGTTGATGGAAGATCACCCGCAAGAGTAATCTTGCTGGATATAAAGGAGGAAGACTATGAAAAAAAGAAAAACATTAGCGATGGGACTCGCAGTAGCAATGGCAGTCAGCTGTCTTGCCGGATGTGGCGGAGATGACAAAAAAGCTAGTTCTGACGGAAAAACAGAACAGGTTCTGAATATCTCCAACAACAGTGTGGTTGTCGGACTGAACCCGCTGATCAACACAACTGGCCCGGATAACTCAGCATTTAACATGGTATTGGATCCACTCGTTAAAAGAGTAACTCAGGAAGGAAATACCTATAAAATCGTGCCTGCTGCAGCAGAGAGCTGGGATATCAGTGAAGATGGACTTACTTATACTTTCCACATGAACAAAGATGCGAAGTGGAGCGATGGAACGAAAGTAACTGCAAATGACTTTGAATTTACTTTCCAGAAGATGGCAACTCCATCCGTTGCAGCAACAAATGCATGGCTGTTTGATGGAATTATCGAGAACTTCTCAGAAGCTCTTTACGATCAGGGAAAGAAACCGGAAGAAATCGGTGTACATGCCATTGATGAAGATACACTGGAAATCAAAATTATCCACCCGGCATCTTACTTCCTGGAACTGGTTTCCTCATCAGCTTATCCGGTAAACAAAGCAATGTATGAAAAACTCGGAAGCGACTATGCAACATCAGAAACAAAGACTGTATTTAACGGACCTTTCAAGATTGAAAGCTGGAGTCAGAATACAGAGATGGTATTGGTAAGAAATGATCAGTACTGGGGAGCCGACGATGTGAAGCTTGACAAGATCAATAGCAAGATCATTCAGGAATCAGGTACTGCAGTTCAGTCTTATATCAACGGTGAACTGGATGTGATCGGTACAACGGATGCAAACTGGGGAAAGACTATCGAAGAACAGGGAGAATCTGAATCTTATCAGGTTCCGGATAGTGCACCGGAATTCTTCATGCTGAATGCAGCAAACGAATATCTGTGCAATGAAAAGATCAGACAGGCTTTATCAGTAGCTTATGACCGTCAGGAAATGATCGATACTCTTCGTAATGGAAAAGGTGTTCCGATTTATTCTATGATGCCAGATACCATTCAGGTTGGGGAAAAAACATACACAGAATTAGTTGGCGGAAAGAACCATTTCGTTCAGGAACTTCAGGATGAAATCAAAGATCCGAAAGCTTTACTTATTGAAGGGTTAAAAGAACTTGGTAAAGATCCAGACCCGTCAAAAGTGACAATCCGTTATGCAAGCCGTGGTACATCTGAAGTATCTAAAAAGATTGCTGAATGGATGAAACAGCAGTGGGAAAGCGTTCTTGGAATCAATATCGAAATCGATATGATGGAATGGAACATCATGTGGGATAAGATTGACGCCGGTGATTACGATATCGCAACAGGCGGCTGGGGACCATACTACAATGAACCAAGTGCTCTTCTTCAGTTATTCGATCCGGATAATGGATATTTCAACGCAGAAAAGACAGGATGGTCTGGAGAAGATCCTAAGAAATATCAGGAACTTCTGAATGAAGCAAAATTTGAAGTTGATGACCAGAAGAAGGCAGAGCTTTATCTGCAGGCAGAAGAACTGGTTGTTAAGTCAGGACTGATCGAACCTACTTATGTTGAAGAAGCACCTACATTTGTTAAGAAATATGTGAAGAACTACTTCGTTTCTACAGTTGGTCAGGTTGATTTCTCAAAGGTTTATATTGAAAAATAGCATGTCTTTTAGAGATATAAATTAAACAAAAATGTCATAGAGGTTGCAAAACCTCTATGGCACTTTAAGGTAAAAAATAAAAGTAAATGGAGAAATGATTATGTATGTAATTAAAAATGGAACCATTCATACCGGAACGGGTGAAGTGCTCGAAAACTATGATATCTTAATCGAGGGGAAAAAGATTAAGAAAATCGAAAAGAATATTTGCGAAGCGGATGCAGAAATTATCGATGCAACCGGAAAACAAGTTTTCCCTGGTTTCATCGATCCACATTCTTCTATCGGAGCTATGGGGATTCCGACTCGTTACAGAGATAATGCAGAAACTACAAATGTAATCAATCCGGATCTGAGCGTGAAGTATGCCATCGATCCAGATGAAGTGAATGCACAGGAATTCTACAAATCAGGAATTACATCTGTTGGATTTTCACCGGATCACAGCAATGTGATCGGAGGACAGATTACAGTGTGTAAGACAGCTCCGGATCATATGGCAAACCGTATTGTAAAAGAGCACGCAGCAATGAAGGGGAGCGTATGCTCAACCGTTAAGGATGTATATGGTGCAAGTAACCAGATGCCGAAAACAAGAATGGGAATTTTCCATTTGCTCAAAGAAGCAATCAGAAAAGATGACCTTTTGAAGAAATATCAGATGCCATTTGTCATCGCTGCAGAAACTGCAGGTGAGATTCAGTGTCTTATGGAGCTTCTGAAAGATGAAGATATCCAGCTTACAATCGTAGATGGATTTGAATTCGGCGATGCGATTGAAGAACTGAAAGAAAAGAAAGTTGGAATTATCTTTGGTAATTTCAGCAATCTGTCACAGATTTCCAAACATGAAATCGACCTTTCCAGATTAAAAGAACTGGTAGAAAACGGAAACCGCATCGCATTTACAAACACATGCAAAGGTGCTTCTGAAGGTAGAGAAGTATTCATCTGGAGTGCAATCGAAGTATATCGTGCAGGAATCGATGCCGAGGATGTAGTAAAAATGATGACGATCCAGCCAGCCGAGATGCTTGGTGTTGCAGATCAGATCGGAAGTATCGAAGTTGGAAAAGACGCGGACATCACAATTTACAGTGATCATCCTGTAAAATCTTATGCGGCACACGTACAGTTTTGTATGATAAATGGAAAGGTGGTATTATCGTAATGCAGACATTAATCAAAAATGGTATTTTGTATACAATGACAGAGGATAAGGGCATCTTTCAGGGGGATATTCTCGTCGAAGGAACAAAGATCAAAGAAGTAGCAGAACATATCAGTGAAGACTGCTTAGAGGATGGAGATAAGCTCATTGAGGCAGAAGGATATTATGTTCTTCCGGGACTTATCGATGCACATTCTCACATCGGATTATTTGATTTCAATGTGGATCCGGGTGTAGACGATGCCAATGAGATGACAAATCCGGTTACTCTTTCTGTTGATGCACGTTTTGGAACAAATCCAAAAGCAAGAGAATTTAAAGTAGCTTATGAGCACGGAATCACAACCATGCTTCTGACTCCGGGAAGCGGAAATGTATTTTGCGGACTTCCGTTTGCACTTAAAACTTATGGAAACAATGTGTTTGATATGACAATCAAATCTCCATGTGCTGTAAAGATTGCTCTTGGCGGTAATCCGAAAAATACATACGGAGATCAGAGAAGACTTCCGATGACAAGAATGGGAATCGCTAAGGTTCTGGATGATACCTTTGCAAAAGCAAAGAAATACATGGAAGACAAAGAACAGAATAAAGAAGTGGAGTATGATCCGGATATGGAAGCTCTTTGCCTGGCTTTAAAAGGAGAAATTCCATGTAAGATCCACTGTACACAGTATGATATGCTCACAGCAATCGAGATTGCGAAAAAATACAACGTACACTTCTCATTAGAACATGCATGGGGAGCAACCGATTATCTGGATGAAATCGTGGAAAGCGGATGCGATATATGCTACGGACCGATTGCAACTTACCGTAGCCCTGGAGAACGTAGAAAAATCGATGTGGAAGCTGTAAAAATGCTGGATGACAGAGGGGTGAATGTGGCGATGATCACTGATTCACCGATTCTGAGTGAAGAATCCCTGTATCATCATGTGGGAGAAGCAGTGCGTGAAGGACTTGCACAGGAGAGAGCAGTAAGAACGGTTACGATCAATGCTGCAAAAGTGCTGGGCGTAGAAGACCGTCTGGGAAGCCTGGAAGAAGGAAAAGATGCAGATATTATTGTAATGAAAGGAAAACTCGGACTTGATACCGATGCGATGGTATACTATACGATGATTGAAGGTAAGATCGTATATCAGAAATAGAAACCAGATTGATAGATAAAAAAGAGAGATCAGTGAATTTCAAATATTCACTGATCTCTTTTTCTAATTGGATGATAGATTCTTATTGTCCATTGCCAGAATCTGAGCCGCCGGTATTGCCGGAATCAGTGCCGCCACCGGTATTACCGGAATCGCCACCGGTATTACCGGAATCGCCACCAGTATTACCGGAATCGCCACCGGTATTACCAGAATTGCCACTATTATTACCGGAATCAGTGCCACCGCCGGTATTGCCGGAATCACCGCCGGTACCACCGGTAGTATCCCCATTAGTGCCGGTAGAGTTACCGGAGGAGTTTCCACCCGTTGTACTATTAGAATCGGATTTGTCATTCGAATTTTTTGTACTGTTTGTGGTAGTTGACTTGCTTGCATGTCCGGAACATGTCTCGGTCGGGACAGTATCCGGATCAAACCATTCGGTCTGTGACGGACAGCCGGAACCGGCAAGTTTACCGGAAATTGTACATACGCTCTTCTGAACGAGAGAACCTGGCATCGCGAAGTCTTTGTAGGTTAGTCCCAAAGCTTCATCGATCCGGTTCATGATCTTAGCCCAGATCTTGAAATGATAGTTCCAGCTTCCTTCAGACATTTCCTGGTTACCATCGTAACCCATCCAGATACCACAGGTATAATACGGTGTAAATCCTTCGAACCAGAAGTCACGGTTGTCGGAGGTTGTACCGGATTTACCGGATGCAGGCATATTATTGAGCTGTGCATCGGTTGCAGTACCCTTTGTGACAACATCCTGCATGGCGTTGGTAAGAAGTGCTGCAGTTGTATCTTTGATCACAGTGTGGCTTTCCGGATTGGAGTTGTCGATCAGGACATTACCATCATGATCCAATACCTTTGTGTACAGGGATGGTTTGTTATATACACCGCCGTTTGCAATGGATGCATAGGCTGCTGTCAGTTCATAGTTGTAAACACCATGGGAAATACCACCAAGAGCAAGAGACTCTACAGCATCGTCTTCGGTAAGTGTGGAAAGACCAAATTTCTCGCAGTATTCAAAACCAAGATTGATACCAATCTTATTCAATGTCTTTACCGCAATGATGTTCATGGACTGTTCGATCGCCTGACGGTATGTTACGGTACCTTTATAGTAATCGCCCCACCAGTTATGAACCTGATGATGTTCCAGGTCGTGCTGATAGTAGTATTCTTCATCAACTTCGGTGGTAGCAAGTGTAAGATCTGCGCTGTCCAATGCCGGAGCGTATACGGCAAGAATCTTGAATGTAGAACCTGCGTTACGGGTAGAACCCTTGTATGCGCGGTTCAGTCCACGGTTGGTTGTCTTTTGTCCACGGCCACCGACAAGAGCTTTGATCTGCCCTGTTTTCTGATCGATGATGGTAAGTGAAGTCTGCGGCTGTGGAGAGAGGTTGACATACTCATCATAGGTCTCGCCATCCTGGAGAAGACTGTTACGGAATGCGTCAATTCTTTCCTGCGCAGCTTCCTGTGATCCGAAGAGAAGTCCTTCATCATCACCGTACTGATCTGCCCCGAATTGTTTCAGGTGTCCGGCACTGTAGTTATCTACCGAGCCATCAGTATGATAGACTGTGAGGGCATAATCAACACCCCAGTCAATATTGGCCGGATAATTGTTGTCATCATTCAATTCTTCATCACAGATGTTCTGCATCGTAAGATTCTGAGTTGAATAAATGGTGAGACCACCGCTGTACAGTGCGTTCTCTGCCTGTGTCTGGGAATATCCAAGTCCGTCTTCTGAGGTGAGATCTTCGATCAGCTGCTCAGACAGGGCATCAACAAAATAAGAGTTGACGGTGTTGGTCTCTTCGATCCGTGTATTTACGTTCTGAATTCTGGAATATACGTCATCTGCCAGTGCCTCATCATGGGCAGCCTGGTCGATCCAGCCCTGATCGAGCATATTATCCAGAACTTTTTTGCGGCGGGTTGCGTTGTCTTCCGGATTGGTGATCGGATTGTATCTTCCCGGATTCTGTGTGATTGCAGCGATGGTTGCAGATTCGGAAAGGTTAAGTTCATTGACATCCTTATTAAAATATCTCTGTGCGGCTGACTGTACTCCCAGACAGTCCTGACCAAGGTTGATCGTGTTCAGGTAGCTTTCAAGGATTGAATCTTTATCAAGCTGCTTTTCAACCTGAATTGCGAGATACTGTTCCTGGATCTTACGTTCCAGCTTTTCTTCAAAAGTGTTTTCATTTACAAAGTCAGGGAAGACATTGTTCTTGATCAGCTGCTGGGTAATGGTACTGGCTCCTTCAGAGAAGTTGCCACCATGAGTGATACCAACAACAAAAGCACGGATAATACCTTGGATATCAACACCGTTATGCTTGTAAAAACGGGAGTCTTCGATTGCGACGAATGCATGCTGCAGATCCTTCGGGATCTGATCAATCGTCTTATATACACGGTTGGCACCTGCACCGGTGAATTCGGCTATTGTTGTCGTGCCGTCATCTGCAAGTGCGGTGGACGTATAACCCTGTGGTTTGATGCTGTCAGCTGTAATCTCAGGTGCATTATCAATCACATGCTTGATGATAAAGCCACCTCCGATCGCTGCGAGGATACAGCAGACAAAGATACATAATAGAAAACCTTTAAAAAGGCGAACGCCCAGTTTCTTTTTGTGCATATTCTTTTTCGATGTTATGCGTTTTTGTTTTTTAGAAGCTTTTCGCTTTCCATAATTCATGAATGCTTCCTCCTTCATATTGCAATATTATATCAAACTTGATAATCTAAATAAAGGAAAAATTGAAAACTTCAATGTTCCATTTTACAAAATTAAGAAAAATTTCGGAAATATAGGGAAATTGTAACATTTTTGTAATTTTCTTGCATCTGAAGAAATAGATTTGTATACTGGGAATAGTGAAAATATAAGGAAAATGAAGGGAAAAACGCAGACATGCAGGAAGAATACAAAACAGTATACCGGGGAGGAGAAGGGGAAATTGTTGAAAAGAAATCCCGTTTTATCGCAACGGTAAGACCGGTACACTCAGAAGAAGAAGTACTGGCATTTATAGAAGAAGTGAAGAAAAAATACTGGGACGCAAGACATAACTGTTTTGCTTATGTGATCGGTGTAACAAATCCAACTCTGAGATGTAGTGATGACGGGGAGCCTGCAGGTACAGCAGGAAAACCGATGCTGGATGTGCTTACAGGGGAAGGTCTTCACGATACGGCGGTTGTTGTGACCAGGTATTTTGGCGGGACGCTTCTGGGAACAGGTGGTCTGGTGCGGGCTTATCAGGGAGCAGTAAAGGAAGGTCTTCAGGCAAGTACTGTGATCACAAAGCGCCTGGGTTACCGGTATGAGATTGGAACGGATTATACCGGACTTGGGAAGATCCAGTATATCCTCGGACAACGGCAGATCAGTGTGCAGGATACACAGTATACGGATAAAGTGCTGATGAAAGTGATTCTGCCTTATGATCAGGAGCAATGTGTGGTTTCCGAGATTACAGAGGGAACAAATGGACAGGCTGTGATCGAAAAAGGAGACAGCTGCTATTTTGCGGAGGATGGAAAAGAAATCCTGGTTTTTGAGGAATAGAACAGGAAAAAGAACCCCTATACAGAACGGAGAATCCGTTCTGTATAGGGGTTTTAATGTCTTAGTATACAGGAAGAACTGCAGACAGCAGGTTCTCTGTATGAGCTTATTGGTTTACTGGAATTCCGGTTCGATCAGACCGTAGGTTCCATTCTTTCTCTTATATACGACATTGACTTCGTCTGTCTCAGCATTGCTGAATACGTAGAAGTTATGTCCGAGAAGTTCCATCTGAATGCAGGCATCCTCCGGGAACATTGGTTTGATGCCGAAACGTTTGGTACGGACGATCTCAATCTCGTCTGACTCTGCTGCCGAAGTATCGGATTCAATAAATTCCTGACGGAAATCATGTCCGCCCTGCTGTTTTGCAATCAGTTTGGTTTTATACTTTCTGAGCTGACGCTCGATAATTTCTTCTACGAGATCAATGGATACATACATATCGCTGCTTTCCTGCTCGGAACGGATAATGTTTCCTTTTACAGGGATCGTAACTTCGATTTTCTGACGTTCTTTTTCTACACTGAGTGTAACGATAATGTCAGTTTCAGGAGTAAAATACTTTTCCAGTTTTCCTAATTTCTGTTCTACAGCCTGTCTGAGACCAGGTGTGATGTCAATGTTTCTTCCGCTAATGATAAAATTCATACAGCTCAACTCCTTTTTTCTCATATTTCTCATAGTATGTACGGAGATAAGTGCATCTATAAGAGCTTGACCGGCAGGATGTATAGATAGTTTTTATATCCTTCCGGCTATAGCTACATTATACTCTATCATAGGGGAGAGATGCAATGGTAAATGCAAAAAAATTATTAAAATTCTGTAAAGAAAACTGAATTATCAGAAAATTCTGTCAATGTATGGAGCGGATTACTTCGATACGACTGATCTTGCCGTTATGCATTTTGGCAACGCGCAGACCAAAATTGTCGAAGAATGTACTTGCACCAACACCAATTTCTGTTTTTTCCTGTTCAAATCTTTTAGTGATCACGTCATATAAGGTTTGTTCATCTTCATACGGAATATGGACGTGCAGGATGCTGTTTACAATCCGTGCTTTTGTAGTAGCACGGAAAATGATTTTTTCAGATTCATCAAATTCAATAAAAAGGAACTTTCTGGTTGCAAATAAAAGTGCGATGGAGATCACACCGATCAGGCTGGATACCGGATTATTATGTGCCATGATCACCTGTCTGGCGATGGCAAATAACAGCACCTCAAACACAGTGGAAGGCTTGTGCTGATAAAGCATACGGATCAGCTCGACACCAATGATCAGATTGAAACAGGTTTCTACCAGGTCTTCGTAATTTGGATAAATATTCAGATCCGGAACATTTGGCATGGACAGGATCAGCTGGACAAGCAGAATGATGATTCCGGCAGCCAGAACGAATGAAATGATAAATTCCAGAAGTACGGTCAGCTTATGGAGTGCTGCGTTTAAGTATTTTTTCATAAAAAATCCCCCTTGTTCGTTGTATACAAAGATTGTAACGGATACAAGGGGGAAGTGTAAAGAAAAATCTATAGTTTTTTACTGGAAATTGCTTCTCTTACGGAGTTTAGGATCCAGAATCTTTTTACGGATACGCAGGCTCTTCGGTGTGACTTCCAGAAGTTCATCGGTATCGATGAAATCAAGTGCTTCTTCCAGACTGAGGATTCTCGGCGGAGTAAGCTTTAAGGCTTCATCAGCACTTGAAGAACGGGTATTGGTAAGGTGTTTGGTCTTACATACATTCAGTTCGATATCATCTGTCTTCGCATTCTGACCGATTACCATACCGGAGTAAACCTTTTCACCAGGTCCGATGAAGAGTGTTCCACGATCCTGTGCGTTGAACAGACCGTAAGCTACAGCTTCACCTGTCTCGAAGGCGATCAGGGATCCCTGGCTTCTGTACTGGATATCTCCTTTATACGGAGCGTAGCAGTCAAAGGCTGTGTTCATGATACCGTTACCTTTTGTATCGGTCAGGAATTCTCCACGATAACCGATCAGACCTCTTGACGGGATGGAGAATTCAAGACGGGTGTATCCGCCATTAGACATTCCCATGTTGCGGAGTTCGCCTTTTCTCTGGCTTAATTTATCAATAACTATACCTGTAAATTCATCCGGTACATCAATGTATACGGTTTCCATTGGCTCAAGCTGCTTGCCGTTTTCGTCTTTTTTGTAAAGAACTTCGGCTTTGCTGACTGCGAATTCATAACCTTCACGACGCATGTTTTCAATGAGGACGGAAAGATGAAGCTCTCCACGTCCGGATACCTTGAAGCTGTCTGTGTTGTCTGTCTCTTCAACACGAAGGCTGACGTCTGTATTCAGTTCACGGAACAGACGGTCACGGAGGTGACGGGAAGTGACGAATTTACCCTCCTGTCCTGCAAACGGACTGTCGTTGACAACGAACTGCATTGCGATCGTAGGCTCGGAAATCTTCTGGAATTCGATCGGAACCGGATTGTCCGGCGAACAGATCGTATCACCGATGGAAATATCTGCAATACCGGAGATTGCAACGATAGAACCGATGCCTGCTTCTTTTACTTCTACTTTATTCAGACCGTCAAATTCATATAATTTGCTGATCTTTACTTTTTTCTGTTTGTCCGGATCATGATGGTTTACAACAACTACATCCTGGTTGACAGAAATCGTTCCGTTATCGACTTTTCCAACACCGATACGGCCAACGTATTCATTGTAATCGATGGTGCTGATCAGCATCTGTGTACCTGCATCAGGATCTCCTTCCGGAGCCGGGATGTAATCCAGGATGGTCTCAAACAGAGGAACCATGTCTTTCGGTTCATCGTCGATATTGTAAGTTGCATATCCGTCTCTTGCAGAAGCAAAAAGGAACGGGCAGTCAAGCTGTTCGTCAGATGCGCCCAGATCGATGAGAAGTTCAAGAACTTCATCGATAACTTCATCCGGACGTGCTTCCGGACGGTCGATCTTGTTGATACATACGATAACCGGGAGCTTCAGTGCAAGAGCTTTTTTCAAAACAAATTTGGTCTGTGGCATGGCACCTTCAAAAGCGTCAACCAGAAGAACCACTCCATTGACCATCTTAAGGACACGTTCTACTTCTCCGCCGAAATCGGCATGTCCAGGAGTGTCAATGATATTGATCTTTGTATTTTTATAAACAACTGCAGTGTTTTTGGAAAGAATGGTAATTCCACGTTCACGTTCGATATCGTTGGAATCCATTACTCGTTCGGCTACTTCCTGATTTTCACGGAAAACACCGCTCTGTTTTAAAAGTTCATCTACTAATGTTGTTTTACCATGGTCAACATGGGCGATGATAGCGATATTTCTAATGTCTTCACGTTTTGTCTTCATATTCTCAAAACCCTTCTTATTACCTATTTAAAGTTACAACCCGTATAGTTTATCACATTTTGAAAAATTTACAAGTAGAAAGAAAAAAATTTGACTTTCTGCAAAAAAAGAGGTTACTTTTTGTTCTAAAAACTGGAAAAGCTTCATAGATTAGATAGTGATCAAGAGTAAGAACGCGGTAAAATACGCCTGCGAAGAGGAAGGAGATTTACATTATTATGTCAGATAAGATTATTGAAAATAACCAGGTAACGATCATGGGAAAGGTAGCAACTGAATTTTCATTCAGCCATGAGGTCTTTGGAGAAGGCTTTTATATGGTAGAGGTAGAAGTGAAAAGACTGAGCAATTCAGAAGACCGTATTCCGCTGATGATCTCAGAGAGGCTGATCGACGTGACACAGGATTATACCGGAGAGTATATTATGGTGCACGGACAGTTCCGCTCTTACAATCGGCATGAAGAGCAGAAAAACCGTCTGGTATTATCCGTATTTGTACGGGAGATTTCCTTTATGGAAGAAGAACCTGACGGGACAAAGACCAACAGTATCTGGCTGGATGGCTATATCTGCAAGGAACCGATCTACCGGAAGACACCGCTTGGAAGGGAGATCGCAGATCTTTTGCTTGCGGTTAACCGCCCATATGGAAAATCTGATTACATTCCATGTATCTGCTGGGGGAGAAATGCAAGATATGCCTCCGGCTTTGAAGTGGGAGAGCATGTACAGCTTCTGGGAAGGATCCAGAGCAGGGAATATGTAAAACGGATTTCAGATACCGAGACAGAAAAGAGGGTTGCTTATGAAGTTTCGGTCAGTAAACTGGAAAAGACTCTGATTGACAGTGCCTGCATTTAATGCTAAACTTGATTTGATCGTTTAGTATCATAAAGCAACATGTCAGGAGGAATATTATGGCTATATTTACAGGATCAGGAGTGGCACTTGTAACGCCGTTTCATGAGGACGAGAGTATAAATTATGACAAACTGGATGAAATGCTGGACTACCATTGTACACATGGGACCGACAGTATTATCATCTGCGGAACAACAGGTGAATCTTCTACTTTATCAGAAGAAGAGCACATGGAATGCATCAAATTTGCAATCGAGCGTGTCAAGGGAAGAATCCCGGTGATCGCAGGTACCGGTTCCAACAGTACCTACACAACGATCCAGATGTCAAAAGAGGCAGTAGAAGACGGTGCAGACGGACTGTTGCTTGTAACACCATATTATAACAAATGTACACAGGACGGACTGATCGCACATTATACCGCTGTTGCAAAAGAAGCAAAAGCACCAATTATCCTTTACAGTGTGGCGAGCCGTACCGGTGTGAATATTGCTCCGGAGACAGTTGCAGCTTTACATAAAAATATAGAGAATATTGTTGCGGTAAAAGAAGCATCAGGCAATATTTCCCAGATTTCAAAGATCATGCAGCTGACAGATGGCAAGATCGATCTGTATTCAGGCAATGATGACCAGATCGTACCGCTCCTTTCTGTTGGAGGAAAGGGTGTCATCTCAGTTCTTGCGAACGTGGCTCCGCAGTATACACATGACATCTGTGCAAAGTTCTTTGAAGGAGATGTCAAGGGAAGCTGTAAGATGCAGCTGGATGCGATTCCGCTGATCGAGAAGTTATTCTGTGAAGTGAATCCGATTCCGGTTAAAAAGGCTTTAAATCTGATGGGATGGCAGGCAGGTCCTTTGCGTATGCCTTTGACAGAGATGACAGAAGCACATACAGCACAGCTTGCAAAAGAACTGGAAGCATTTGGAATTAAACTGGCATAATAAAGGGTCAGATTATAGAGAAAAGGGACTGACTGGAGTATCCATCAGTTCCTTTTGTGCTATACAGGAATTTGTGAAAAGATACACAAGAAAATGGAGATAACAAGGAGGAATACAAAATGGTTAAGGCAATTATGCATGGATGTAACGGAAAAATGGGACAGGTGATCTCGGGACTTGTAAAGGAGGATGATGTGATCGAGATCGTGGCAGGTATTGATAAATTCACCGGAATCGAGAATCCGTACCCGGTATTTACAAGCCTTGCAGAGTGTGATGTGCAGGCAGATGTTGTGATTGATTTCTCAAACGCAGCAGCAGTTGATGAGCTCCTGGATGTATGTGTGGAGAAAACTCTTCCGGTTGTTCTTTGCACAACAGGACTTTCTGAGGAACAGCTTGCAAAGGTGAAAGAAGCAGGAGAAAAAGTTGCGGTTCTCCGTTCTGCAAACATGTCACTGGGAGTCAATCTTCTGATGAAGCTTTTAAAGGATGCAGCAAAGGTTCTTGCTCCGGCAGGCTTTGATATTGAAATTGTAGAAAAACATCATAATCAGAAAATTGATGCTCCAAGTGGAACAGCGATCGCACTTGCAGATTCGATTAATGAAGCGATGGCTGACCAGTATGTATACAATTATGACCGCAGCCATGAACGAAAAAAACGTGAGAAAAACGAAATCGGGATCGTTGCAGTACGTGGAGGTACGATCGTTGGACAGCATGACGTCATCTTTGCGGGGGCAGATGAAGTGATCGAATTCCACCACACTGCATATTCAAAAGCAATTTTTGGAAAAGGTGCAGTTGAAGCTGCCAAATTCCTGGCTGGAAAACCGGCAGGAATGTACGATATGAGTGATGTGATCGGACTGTAAGCAGAAAAAGCTTTTATACAAGAGGGAGGAAGTTATGAAAGCATTAGAGGAGAAATATCTGGAAGGGCTGTCGGAATTATTTCCATCAATCGCAGCTGCGTCCACAGAAATTATTAACTTACAGGCAATCGTGAATCTTCCAAAAGGAACGGAACATTTTCTGACGGATATTCACGGAGAATATGAAGCGTTTGCACATGTGCTGAAGAACGGATCGGGTTCGGTAAAGCGCAAGGTCGATGATGTATTTGCAAACACAATGAGCAGTCGGGACAAGCAGACACTGGCAACCTTGATCTACTATCCACGGGAGAAGATGGAGCGGATCCGGGAAGAAGAACAGAATATGGATGACTGGTACAAGATCATGCTGTACCGTCTGATCGAGGTAGCAAAACGTTCGGCGAGCAAATATACCAGATCGAAGGTCAGAAAAGCACTCCCGAAGGATTTTGCATATGTGATCGAGGAACTGATCACAGAAAAGTCAGGAATGACAGATAAGGAATCATATTATAATTCGATCATCAGTACAATTATCCAGATCGGAAGAGCGGAGGAATTTATTGTAGCCTTGTGTGAACTGATCCAGCGTCTGGTTGTGGATCACCTGCATATTGTCGGTGATATTTACGACAGAGGTCCGGGACCGCATCTGATCATGGACAAGCTGATGGAGTATCATTCGGTGGACATCCAGTGGGGGAATCATGATATCCTGTGGATGGGAGCGGCAGCGGGGCAGAAATGCTGTATTGCGAATGTAATCCGTATCTGTGCCCGCTATGGGAATCTGGATATTCTGGAGGATGGATATGGGATCAATCTGCTTCCACTTGCAACTTTCGCGTGGAAACAGTATGCAAAAGATCCCTGTGAATGCTTTTTATTAAAAGGGCAGGACAACTGCAAACCACAGGAGCTGGAACTGAATATGAAAATGCACAAGGCAATTTCTGTTATCCAGTTCAAAGTAGAAGGACAGGCATCAGAGCTTTATCCGGAATTTGGTTTCCAGAGAAGAAACTTTCTGGATAAGATCAACTACGAGGAAGGGACTATAACGATAGGAGGAAAAATCTATCAGCTTCTGGATGATTATTTTCCGACCATAGATCCGAAGAATCCATATCAGCTTTCAGCTGAAGAAGAAGAGATCATGAACCGCCTGGTAAAAGCGTTCCAGAGCTGTGAAAAATTGCAGCGGCATATGCGTTTTCTTTTGAACAAAGGAAGTCTTTACAAGATTTACAATTCCAATCTGCTGTATCACGGCTGTGTTCCACTGAATGATGACGGATCACTCAGAAAGGTAAAGATATACGGTAAAAGCTATCAGGGAAGGACACTTTATGATGTGATGGAGTCCTATGTGAGAAAAGGATTTTTTGCGGTAGATCCGGATGAAAAGAAAAAAGGGCGTGACCTGATGTGGTATATCTGGCAGGGTGCGAATTCTCCTCTTTTCGGCAAAGATAAAATGGCGACCTTTGAGCGTTATTTCCTTGCAGAAAAGGAGCTGTGGAAAGAGAAAAAGAATGCGTATTATCTTCTTCTTGAAGATGAAAATGTGATGAACGGAATTCTGGATGAATTTGGCCTGGACAGAGAAATTTCCCATATCATCAACGGACATGTTCCGGTGAAAACGAAAAATGGAGAGAATCCGGTCAAATGTGGTGGAAAAGTGCTTGTAATTGATGGCGGATTTTCAAAAGCGTACCAGAAAGAAACCGGAATTGCAGGATACACGCTGATCTATAATTCCTATGGACTGATCCTTGCGGCGCATGATCCGTTTGAATCGACGGAGGCAGCTATTGAAAAAGAAAGAGATATCCATTCGGACAGTGTGATCGTAAAACGGACACTCGAACGCAAGACGGTAGGAGATACTGATGTTGGAAAAGTACTGAAGGAACGGATCGCGGATCTGGAGGCATTGCTGGACGCTTACAGAAGTGGTCAGATCATCGAAAAAATTTAAAAATAAGTATAAAAATCCTTTTTCTGCGGATAGTAATAGTACAAGTATTTTACAGAAAAAGGAGAATTACAACATGCAATATCTAAGAAGAATGGTTCTGGTTTTTACCTGTGTGATGCTGATGGGAGGAATTACGGCGTGTGGAAATGGTGATAACGCTGCAAATCCGGATACGAATACCGGTGGGACGAATCAGAATGGAACGGTAAATGATGTCACAAACGATATCGGAGATGGTGTTGAGGATGCAGTAGATGATGTGGAAGACGGAGTCGATGATATGACCAGAAACAGGACAGAGGACCGGAATGTAAATGATAATCATACAATAGATGGTCAGGAATAGGGAAAAGGCAAGACTTTGCGGAAAAGTCTTGCCTTTTTTACAGACAAAAGGTAGTAAAATGTCCGTGGGTGTGATACAATATGACGGTATGTAAAGACGAGATCAACAGAAAAAGCGGAGGACTTCATGAAATTTCGACCATGTATAGATATTCATAATGGTGCAGTCAAGCAGATTGTGGGTGGCAGCCTGAAAGATGCGGGAAATGCAGCGGTAGAAAATTACATATCCAGACAGGATGCAGATTATTATGCGACAATGTATAAGAAAGATGGACTTACCGGAGGACACATTATTTTGCTGAATCCGCCGGCATCGGAATACTATGATGCGACAAAGGCACAGGCACTGAAAGCACTACATGCCTATCCGGGCGGAATGCAGATCGGCGGAGGAATTACTGCAGAAAATGCTGCAGAGTATCTGGAGGAAGGGGCAAGTCATGTGATCGTTACATCCTATGTATTTCAGAATGGACAGGTGCGGTATGACCGGCTGGACCGGCTGAAAAAGGCAGTAGGGAAAGAGCATCTGGTACTGGATCTCAGCTGCCGGAGGCGCGAGAACAGTTATTATATTGTAACCAACAGATGGCAGACATTTACTGAGCTCAGACTGATACCGGAGGTCCTGGAAGAGCTGTCCGGATGGTGTGATGAATTTCTGGTTCACGGGGTTGATGTAGAAGGAAAAGCATCTGGTACAGAGGAGGATCTGGTCAGGATGCTTGCGGCGTGGAACGGACTTCCGATCACCTATGCCGGTGGAATTGGAAGCATGGAGGATCTGCGGGAGTTTGCACGGATCAGCGGGGAAAAGCTGGACTATACGATCGGCAGTGCACTGGATCTTTTTGGCGGTAAGATTCCGTATGCCGAGCTGACAGAACCGGTGAAATAAACTGATTGAAGAATAAAAGAAATGGTGCTACAATGGATACTGTCTATCTATAGCGGAAAAAAGCAAAACACTTCAGACAGAAGTGATAAGCAAGGAATATAAGGAGCTTAATAAAATGGGAATTATTGAAAAGATATTTGGAACGCACAGCGAACATGAATTGAAGCGAATCTACCCGATCGTGGATCATATTGATGCGCTGGAGCCGGAGATGCAGAAGCTCTCCGATGAGGAATTGAAAGAAAAGACGAAAGAATTCAAGGAGAGGCTTGCAAAAGGAGAGACACTGGACGATCTTCTTCCAGAAGCGTTTGCTGTTGTAAGAGAGGCAGCTGTCCGTGTACTTGGAATGCGCCACTACCGTGTACAGATGATCGGGGGTATCATCCTGCATCAGGGCCGTATTGCCGAGATGAAGACCGGTGAAGGTAAAACACTTGTATCTACACTGCCGGCATACTTAAATGCACTGACCGGAGAAGGGGTGCATATTGTAACAGTCAACGACTATCTGGCAAAGCGTGATGCTGAGTGGATGGGAAAGGTTCATGAATTCCTGGGACTGACTGTTGGAGTTGTTCTGAACCAGATGGATAATGATGAACGACGTGCAGCGTATAATTGCGATATCACTTATGTGACGAATAATGAACTTGGTTTCGATTACCTCCGTGATAACATGGTTATCTACAAAGAACAGCTGGTACAGCGCGGTATGAAATATGCACTTATCGATGAGGTTGACTCAGTTCTGATCGATGAAGCGAGAACACCGCTTATCATTTCCGGACAGAGTGGAAAGTCAACCAGACTTTACGAAGCATGTGATGTTCTGGCAAGACAGCTGGAGAGAGGTGAAGCAAGCGGGGAATTCTCTAAGATGAACGCCATTATGGGAGAAGAGATCGAAGAGACCGGAGACTTCATTGTCAATGAAAAAGAAAAGAATATCAACCTGACCGAAGAGGGTGTGAAGAAGGTTGAGAAGTTCTTCCATATTGAGAACCTTGCTGACCCGGAGAACCTGGAGATCCAGCACAACATCATTCTGGCACTGCGTGCACATAATCTGATGTTCCGTGACCAGGATTATGTAGTAAAAGATGATGAGGTCCTGATCGTTGATGAATTTACCGGACGTATCATGCCGGGACGCCGTTATTCTGACGGACTTCATCAGGCAATCGAAGCAAAAGAGCATGTAAAGGTCAAGAGAGAAAGCAAGACTCTGGCTACCATTACATTCCAGAATTTGTTTAATAAATATGAGAAGAAATCCGGTATGACAGGTACAGCCCTCACAGAGGAACAGGAGTTCCGTGATATTTACGGAATGGACGTTATTGAGATTCCGACGAATGTTCCGGTACAGAGAATTGACCTGGAGGATGCCGTTTACAAATCAAAGAAAGAGAAATTTAACGCGGTTATTGATGCTATCTGTGAAGCGCATGAAAAAGAACAGCCGGTTCTGGTTGGTACGATCACGATCGAAACTTCCGAGCTCCTCAGTAAGATGCTCAGTAAACGCGGCGTAAAACATAATGTACTGAATGCCAAGTTCCATGAACTGGAGGCTGAGATCGTTGCACAGGCAGGACAGCATGGGGCTGTTACGATCGCAACCAACATGGCAGGCCGTGGTACGGATATCAAGCTTGATGAAGAATCAAGAGCAGCCGGCGGACTGAAGATCATCGGTACAGAACGTCATGAATCCCGTCGTATTGACAACCAGTTGCGTGGACGTGCCGGACGTCAGGGCGATCCGGGAGAATCCAGATTCTATATTTCTCTGGAGGATGACCTGATGCGTCTGTTCGGTTCCGAGAGACTGATGGATGTATTTACCAAGCTTGGAGTAGAAGAAGGAGAACAGATCGAGCACAAGATGCTTTCAAGTGCGATTGAGAAGGCTCAGAAGAAGATTGAGAGCAATAACTTTGGTATTCGTAAGAACCTGCTTGAATATGACCAGGTAATGAATGAACAGAGAGAGATCATCTACGATGAAAGACGCAGAGTCCTTGACGGTGAGAATATGAGAGATTCTATCTTCCATATGATCACAGACTTTGTGGAAAATACTGTCGATGCCAATCTTTCTGAGGAACAGGATTTTGAAGAATGGGATCTTGGAGCAATGAACCGTGAACTTCTGGATGTGATTCCAACGCTTCCGCCGGTTACGGAGGAGGATGCAAAGGATAAAGAGCCAAAAGAGATCAAGCATCTCCTGAAAGAACGTGCTGCAAAAGCATACGAAGAAAAAGAAGCACAGTTCCCGGAAGCAGAGCATCTGCGTGAGGTGGAGCGTGTGTTCCTTCTGCGTGTGATCGATGCAAAATGGATGGATCACATTGATGATATGGATCAGTTACGTCAGGGAATCGGTCTGCAGGCTTACGGACAGAGAGATCCTCTGGTTGAATACAAGATGATCGGATATGATATGTTCGGTGAAATGACACGTGCAATCGAAGTGGATACAGTCAGACTTCTCTTCCATGTCAATGTAGAACAGAAGGTTGAAAGAGAACAGGTTGCAAAGGTAACCGGTACCAATAAAGATGACAGTGTTGCAAAGGGTCCAAAGGTACGTGCCGAGAAAAAGATATATCCAAATGATCCATGCCCGTGTGGAAGCGGCAAGAAATACAAACAGTGCTGTGGAAGAAAATAAATACGACTGTTTGGATTTTTATATAATTTTATGAGATTTGAGGTGATACAGTGGTTGAATTAGACGGATTTAAGCAGACATTAAATGCGTATGAAGAACCCCTGAAGGAAATGAGGGATTCACTTTGACCTGGCAGGCAAAGAAAAACGGATTGAAGAGCTGGAAAGAAAGATAGAAGAACCGGGGTTCTGGGACAAGACAGAGCTTTCGCAGAGGATTATGAAGGAACTCCGGAAAATGCAGGACTGTGTGAAGGAGGTCCGGGATCTGGAAAGTTCATATGAAGATATCAATGCACTGATCGAACTTACGGAAGAGGAAGAAGACCGGGAGATGATCAAAGAGATCCAGCGTGAGATCGCTAAATTTGAAAAAGAATTTGAAGATCTCAGGATCCGGACGCTTCTTTCGGGAGAATATGATTCCTGCAATGCAATCGTGACACTGCATGCAGGAGCCGGAGGAACAGACAGCTGTGACTGGGCAAATATGCTGTATCGTATGTATACAAGATATGCACAGTCAAAAGGATTTCAGATAACCGTGCTGGACTATCAGGATGGAGATATTACCGGACTGAAAGGAATCACGTTTGAAGTAACGGGAGATAATGCATATGGCTATTTTCAGTCAGAAAAGGGAGTGCACCGTCTGGTGCGTATTTCTCCGTTCAATTCAGCAGGCAAGAGGCAGACATCTTTTGCATCCTGTGATGTGATACCGGATATTGAAGATGATATTGACATTGAGCTGAATGACGATGACCTGCGGATCGATACCTACCGTTCGAGCGGAGCCGGAGGACAGCATATCAACAAGACTTCGTCTGCGGTGCGGATCACGCATCTTCCGACAGGAATCGTAGTGCAGTGCCAGAATGAACGTTCGCAGCTTTTTAATAAGGACAAAGCGATGCAGATGTTGAAAGCCAAGCTGTATCTTTTGAAAAAGCAGGAGCAGGAAGAAAAGGTATCCGGCATCCGGGGGGAAGTTCAGGATATCAATTTTGGAAGCCAGATCCGATCCTATATTTTACATCCTTACAATCTGGTCAAGGATCACCGTACCGGTGAAGAGACCGGAAATGTAAGCGCAGTTCTGGATGGGGAGCTGGATCCATTTATCAATGCTTATCTGAAACAGAGGAGTAACAATGGATAATACAAAGTACTATGTGGTAAAGAAAAAAGCAGTGCCGGAGGTGCTCATAAAGGTTGTCGAGACAAAGAGACTGCTCGCAACCAGACGTGGAATGACTATTCAGGAAGCGACAGAAGAGATCGGTATCAGCAGAAGTTCTTTCTATAAATATAAGGATGATATTTTCCCATTTCACGAAAATGAAAAAGGAAGGACTGTTACGATGGTTATTCAGCTTGATGATACACCGGGGGTTATGGCAGAGCTTTTAAACGCGGTGGCAAGGTATCAGGCGAATATCCTGACGATTCACCAGAGTATTCCGATCAACGGGGTGGCAACACTGACGCTCAGTGTGGAGGTGTTGCAGACAACGAAGAATCTGTCGGAGATGGTGGAAGAGATTGAACAGCATTCAGGTGTGCATTATTTGAAAATCGTAGGCAGGGAGTAGACAAAAAGATGAAGATTGCAGTATTGGGTTATGGTACCGTAGGTTCTGGTGTGGTAGAGGTTCTGGATGTAAATCAGAAGCTGATCGCGACACGGGCAAAAGAAGAAATTGAAGTTAAATATGTGCTGGATCTGAGGGATTTCCCGGGAGATAAGATCCAGGAAAAGATTGTTCATGATTATGAGATTATCCTGAATGATCCGGAGATTGGAATTGTAGTAGAAGTGATGGGCGGTGTGGAACCGGCGAATACCTTTGTCAGAAAAGCGCTGGAAGCAGGAAAAAGTGTCGTGACATCCAATAAGGCGTTGGTTGCCAAGCATGGATCCGCACTCCTTAAAACAGCACGGGAAAAGAATGTGAATTTCCTTTTTGAAGCAAGTGTGGGAGGGGGGATTCCAATCCTCCGGGCACTTGGATCATCCCTGACAGGTGATGAGATCGAAGAAATCGCAGGAATCCTGAACGGAACAACCAATTACATGATGACCAGGATGTTCTACGAGGGAGCGAACTATGAAGAGGTTCTCCGTGAAGCACAGAAGAATGGATTTGCAGAGGCAGATCCGACTGCTGATGTGGAAGGACAGGATGCATGCCGGAAGATCGCGATCCTTGCATCGATCATCTCAGGAAAATACGTGGATTTTGAAGAAATTTATACCGAAGGTATTACAAAGATCACAACAGAAGATATGCAGTATGCAAAGGCTCTGGGAATGAATATCAAACTTCTTGCTGAATGTAAGCATGTGGACGGAACTCTTTATGCGGGAGTTGCACCGGTGCTTCTTCATGCAGAACATCCGCTTTACAGTGTGAATGGTGTATTTAATGCCGTATTTGTAAAGGGGAATATGCTGGGAGATGCGATGTTCTACGGAAGTGGGGCAGGAAAGCTTCCGACTGCGAGTGCGGTTGTGGCTGACATTGTGGCAGTTGTACAGAATCAGGGCAGAGATATCATGAATTTCTGGAGCGAAGAAAAGCTTACATTGGAAGACAGAAGCAAGACCAGTAAGAAGTTCCTGGTGCGAATCCTTGGAAATGAGGATGCGTTCAAAGAACGAATCGGCAATGATTTTGGTGAAGTAAGATTTGTAGAGGCAGGAGTCAATGGAGAATTCGGTTTTGTCACACCGGTGATGACCGAGGGAGAATACGAGGAAAAAGCAAAAGCTTATCCGGAAATCCTGCATATGATAAGAGTAGAAGAAGAAGTCTAAAAATGCAGGAACTGTAGGAGGAAATTATGCTGGTAGTTAAGAAATTTGGCGGCAGTTCAGTTGCAGATAAAGAGAGGATCTTTAATGTGGCAAGACGCTGCGCAGAAGAGTATCAGATGGGGAATGATGTGATCGTTGTTCTTTCCGCAATGGGAGATACAACAGATGAACTGCTTGAGAAGGCAGCTGAGATCAATCCGTATCCATCAAAACGAGAACTTGATATGCTCCTTACCACGGGAGAGCAGGCATCTGTGGCACTGATGGCAATGGCACTTCAGTTTTTGAATGTTCCGGCAATCTCGCTGAATGCATTCCAGGTAAAGATGCATTCTACGGCGCGGAACGGAAATGCAAGATTTAAAAGAGTGGATACAGACCGTATCACCCACGAACTGGAGAACCGTAAGATCGTGATCGTAACCGGATTCCAGGGAGTCAACCATTATGGAGACTATACCACACTTGGAAGAGGTGGATCCGATACGACAGCTGTGGCACTTGCGGCTGCAATGCATGCAGACAAATGCGAGATTTATACAGACGTAGACGGTGTTTACACTGCAGACCCGAGAGTGGTACCGAATGCACGCAAAATCGAAGAGATCACCTACGATGAGATGCTGGAGCTTGCAACATCAGGGGCAAAGGTTTTACATAATCGTTCTGTAGAGATGGCGAAAAAATACGGGGTTGAGCTGGTTGTACGATCCAGCCTGAACACAGAAGAAGGAACCCTGGTCAAGGAGGTAGCAAAGGTGGAAAAAATGTTAATTACCGGCGTTGCGGCAGATAAAAATACAGCGAGAATTTCAGTAATGGGTGTAGAAGACAAACCAGGTACTGCGTTTAAGATTTTCAATACACTTGCAAAGCATAATATTAACGTAGATATTATTCTTCAGTCAGTTGGACGTGACGGAACAAAAGACATTACGTTTACTGTATCACAGGATGATCTTAAAGAGGCAATGGAAGTTATGGAAGCCAGAAAAGAAGCCCTTACGATCAAAGAGATGAATTATAACGAAAAAGTTGCAAAGGTATCGATCGTAGGAGCTGGAATGCTCAGCAATCCGGGCGTTGCTGCGACCATGTTTGAGTCACTTAGCAATTCCAATATCAATATCAATATGATTTCTACATCAGAGATCCGTATCACGGTTCTGATCGATGAAAAAGATGCAGACCGTGCACTGGTTGCAATCCATGACGGATTTGGTCTGGAAGACTAATAAAAAGAATGTGGTCACAAATGTACCGGATGGCGCATTTGCGAAAAAAAAAAGGATTGGGAAATTTCTCAATCCTTTTTTTGACTCAGTGTACTGTTATGATATTTGCTGGAAAAGGTGACATCCTCACCAAACCAGTCCGGTGGGGTAAAGGAATTTGCCTCTTCTTCGGAAGAGAATTCGATTTCGGCAAGGAGAAGCGGGGCGAGATTACCGGCGAAGACATCAAGCTCGATCGTGAGATGATCTCCGTAAGGGATGCAGTAGCGTTCTTTTGTGATAATGCGCCCGTCTGCCTTTTCGCGCAGATGGCAGTAGGCTTCCTCGGTAAGAGGAAGATTATGTTCTTCACGCATCATCAGACCTTTGGATTTGTAGGTCAGGATGTAGTCATCAGCATCTCTGCGGACACGGACAACCGGTTCGGTGCATAGATAAGCCTGCTCAAGTGTGCGGTGCGGATAAGCTTCAAGGTGATCCGGAAGCTTATGAATCAGATATTTGCGTTCAATTTCCATGGGAAAGCCCTCCTTATACATTCATTAACAGTATAGCGGAGTTTTTCAGGGGAGACAAGGCAGAAAGTTGCCATTTTTGCAGGCTTCTGTTACAATGGGGAACATCAGGAAAAAGAAAGGATGGACAAGATTATGAATGAAGTATGTGTATTTCTTGCAGATGGATTTGAAGAGATTGAAGGTCTTACGGTCGTTGATCTTTTAAGAAGAGCCGGGATCGAGACCAGAACCGTTTCCATCATGGGACAGGAAGAAATCAAGGGGGCACACGGAATTATAGTAAAAGCAGACAGCTTGTTTGAAAATACAGATTTTTCAGAGGTGAAGATGCTGGTGCTTCCGGGGGGGATGCCGGGAACAATCCATTTAAAAGAACACAAAGGTCTTGAAGAGCTGATCCTAAAACATAATGAAGAAAAAAAATATCTGGCTGCAATCTGTGCGGCACCGACCGTATTTGGCGGAATGGGAATCCTGAAAGGAAAGAAGGCAATCTGCTATCCGGGAATGGAAGAAGGACTTATCGGAGCGGAAGTTACCTGTCAGCCGGCAGTGACAGATGGACATATCACAACCAGCCGGGGACTTGGAACCGCGATCGATTTTGCACTTGCGCTGATCAGCGAGCTGCGGGATAAAGAAAGCGCAGATACCATTTCAAGGCAGGTAGTCTATGAACGGTAGTTTCTGGAAAAAGAGAAAAGCAGGCAGTGTGTTTCTGGCAGTGCTGCTTTTGACTACACTGCTTGCCGGATGTGGGATCAATGAAGGAAAGGCGGAAAAATATGTGCAGGCGAACCTGGATCTGACTTTTCAGGGACAAACCCAGGAAGCAAAAGAAATCCTCGGAGCATCAGACAGTGATCTGAAAAAGGTCTATGAGAACGGGATCAATGCTTTTGTCCAGGACTGTCTGCTAAATGGTGTGGAGACGGAAAATGACTTTTCTGAGACATATGGTGTATTGATTAAAGAGATCTTTAGTTCCGCCCGTTATCAGGTAAGTGGTGTAAAAAAGACGGGGAGTAAGACCTGTGAGGTGACGGTAAAGTACCAGCCGGTGGATGTATTTACCCGCTTCATGCCGAAGCTGAAGGAAGAGTCCGAGAAGATCCAGGCAGACAAAGATGCAGGAAAGTACAGCGGAACAGATGAAGAAATCAAAGAGGCAATGGTGCTGGATTACATGACCGGTGCATACAGTCTTTTAAGAAGTTCTTATCTTGATATGCAGTATGGAGAGAAGCAGGAATATACCTTTACCGTGACGCAAAAAGGGCGGAATACCTGGTCGATCGGTGATGAGGAATTAAATGGCTTTATAGAACGAATTTTAGAGCTTGATAAACTGTAGAAGTTGTGCTATACTTGTAAAATGATTGTAATGTAGATAAGTCTGTCGACTTTTTGCATATGTAAATTTAGGAGGAAATGGTAATGAGTTTACAAGTTGAACAGTTAGAACACAATATGGCGAAACTCACAATCGAAGTTTCAGCAGAAGAATTAGAAGGAGCACTTCAGAAAGCATACCAGAAACAGAAAAGCAGAATTAATGTTCCTGGATTCCGTAAAGGAAAAGTTCCGCGCCAGCTCATCGAAAAGATGTACGGACCGGAAATCTTCTATGATGATGCAGCAAACGCTCTGATTCCGGAAGCATATTCAAAAGCATACGATGAAAGCGGACTTGAGATCGTATCTCAGCCGAAGATCGATGTAACACAGATCGAAAAAGGAAAACCGTTCATCTTCACAGCTGAAGTAGCTACAAAGCCGGAAGTAGAACTTGGCGAATACAAAGGAATCGAAGTTCCGAAATATTCTAACCGCGTAACACAGAAAGAAATCGACGCTAAGCTTGAGGAAGAACAGCTTAAGAACGCAAGAACAATCACAGTAGAAGGACGTCCGGTACAGGATAAAGACGAAGTTGTCCTTGATTTTGAAGGATTTGTAGACGGAGAAGCTTTTGAAGGTGGAAAAGGAGAAAACTATCCGCTGACAATCGGTTCAGGATCTTTCATTCCAGGATTTGAAGAACAGCTGATCGGTGCAGAACCGGAAAAAGAAGTTGAAGTTAAGGTTACATTCCCAGAAGATTACCATGCAGAAGACCTCAAAGGAAAAGAAGCTGTATTCAAATGCACAGTTCATGAGATCAAAGCAAAAGAACTTCCGGAGCTTGATGATGAATTTGCTTCAGAAGTATCAGAATTCGATACTCTTGATGAATTAAAAACTGATATCAAAGCTAAGATCAAAGAGCAGAAAGTAAACGATGGCAAGAGAGCACAGGAAGATGCAGCTGTAGATGCGATCATCGAATCAGCTAAGATGGATCTTCCGGAAGCTATGGTTGATACACAGGCAAGACAGATGCTTGATGAATTCGCTCAGAGAATGCAGCAGCAGGGACTGACTCTTGACCAGTACATGCAGTTCACAGGCATGACAGCTGACAAGATGATGGATGAACTTCGTCCGCAGGCTGAGAAGAGAATCAAGACAAGACTTGTTCTTGAAGCAATTGCAAAAGCAGAAAACATCGAAATCACAGATGAAAAATTAGACGAAGAGATCGCTAAGATGGCAGAAGCTTACCAGATGGAAGCTGACAAGCTTAAGAGCTTTATGGGCGACAAAGAAAAAGAACAGATGAAGCAGGATATGGCAGTTCAGGAAGCAATTACATTTGTAGTTGACAATGCCGTAGAAAAATAAGTATCTGTTTCATATTTTAATATAGCAGGAGGAGTGTTACATGAGTAGTTTAGTACCTTATGTCGTTGAACAGACAAGCCGTGGAGAACGCTCTTACGACATTTATTCAAGACTTTTAAAAGATAGAATCATTTTCCTGGATACCGAAGTGAATGATGCATCAGCGAGCCTGATCGTAGCGCAGCTGCTGTTTCTGGAAGCAGAAGATCCGGAAAAGGATATCCAGTTTTATATTAACAGTCCTGGCGGATCAATTTCAGCAGGTATGTCGATCTACGACACTATGAATTACATCAAATGTGACGTCTCTACGATGTGTATGGGAATGGCTGCAAGTATGGGAGCCTTCCTTCTCGCAGGCGGAGCAAAGGGAAAGAGATATGCCCTTCCGAATGCAGAGATCATGATTCACCAGCCTTCAGGCGGTGCACAGGGTCAGGCAACCGAGATTGAGATCAATGCACAGCATATTCTGAAGATCAGAGAAAGAATGAACAGATTGATGGCTGCAAATACAGGTCAGAGTTATGAGACAATTTGTGCAGATACGGAAAGAGATAACTGGAAGACTGCCGAAGAAGCTTTGGCATATGGATTGATTGATAAGGTTATTACAAGCCGTTAACGGGAAAAGGGAATGTCCTTATTGGGACATTCCCTTTACGTGTAAAAAAGTGCGAGGTAAGAATATGGCAGGAAAATATGAAGAAATCGTAAGATGTTCTTTTTGCAATAAACCACAGAGTCAGGTACGCAAGATGATCGCCGGACCAAATGGGGTGTTTATCTGTGACCAGTGTGTGGATGTATGTACTGAGATCATTGAAGATGAACTTGGTTATGAAGAAGAAAATGCATATGATGATATCAATCTTCTGAAACCGGAAGAAATCAAGGCATTTCTGGATGATTATGTGATCGGACAGGACGAAGCAAAGAAAGTACTTTCTGTTGCGGTATATAATCACTATAAGCGTATTATGGCAGAAAAAGATCTGGGCGTGGAGCTTCAGAAGAGTAATATCCTGATGGTAGGACCGACAGGATGCGGTAAGACTTTTCTGGCACAGTCTCTCGCAAAAATTCTGAATGTACCGTTTGCAATTGCAGATGCAACTGCGCTTACAGAAGCAGGATATGTCGGAGAAGATGTAGAGAATATTCTTCTTAAGATCATTCAGGCAGCAGATGGTGATATTGAACGTGCAGAGCACGGAATCATTTATATCGATGAGATTGACAAAATCACAAGAAAATCTGAGAATCCGTCGATTACCCGTGATGTATCAGGAGAAGGTGTTCAGCAGGCACTTCTGAAGATCCTGGAAGGTACAATCGCAAATGTACCGCCACAGGGTGGACGTAAGCATCCGCAGCAGGAGATGATCCAGATTGATACCACCAATATTTTATTTATCTGTGGTGGAGCGTTTGAGGGAATAGATAAGATCATAGAGAACAGAATAGATAAGAAATCCATTGGATTTGAGGCACAGATCGCGCAGCGTCATGAGGAAGATATCGACCGGCTTCTGCAGCAGATTCTTCCACAGGATCTTGTGAAGTTCGGACTGATCCCGGAACTTGTAGGACGTGTGCCGGTAACTGTATCCCTGGAACTTCTGGATAAGGAAGATCTGATCCGCATTCTGACGGAACCAAAGAATGCGATTGTAAAACAGTACCAGAAGCTTCTGGAGCTGGATGATGTGGAACTGGAATTCGACAAAGAGGCGCTGGAGGCGATTGCTGAGACTTCCCTGAAGCGTAAGACAGGAGCCAGAGGACTCCGTGCGATCATGGAAAATGTAATGATGGATATCATGTATAAAGCACCGTCTGATGAGAATCTGAAATACTGTCTTGTGACAAAAGAGGCAGTACTTGGGGAGAAAGCACCGAGTACAGAAAAGATCGAAGCAAGACCGGAAAGTGCATAAGAAAATCAGACGTATGGAAATGGGTGCTGACGGTTAAGGCCAGAAGCATCCATTTTTATTTAACAGGAGAAAAAACTATATGAACAGAACAGAAAGTCTGCCAATGGTTGCCCTGCGGGGAATGACAATTCTGCCGGAGATGGTGGCACATTTTGACATCAGCCGGGAACGCTCGATTGAAGCGGTTCAGGAAGCGATGGCAAGCGACCAGAAGATTTTTTTGCTGACACAGAAAGATGTGGAAGTGGAAAATCCGGGAGAAGCGGATCTCTACCGTGTGGGAACAGTTGCGACAGTAAAACAGATCATCAAACTGCCAAAGCAGATTCTGCGGGTGCTTGTATCAGCAGAAGAACGGGCGGTTTTAAATACAATAGAATTTGCAGATCCGTATCTTCGGGCAAATATTACGATCCCAGAAGAGAGTGATCCGGATATTGCAGGCGAGATCAACCGGGAAGCGATGACGCGGGGACTTCGGGATCTGTATCTGGATTATGCGGCGAGAATGCCGAAGATCACAAAAGATATGGTAAACCAGATCAAAGAGATCACGGAATTGAAAAAGATGGTGAATCAGGTGGCAGCGAATATGCCTCTGGATTACCGGGAATTGCAGGAAATCCTGGAAGAACTTGATTTTGACAGACGTTATGAGCTTATTTCCTTTAAGTTGGTCAATGAGATGCAGATCATGAACATCCGCGATGAGATCCAGATGAAGGTGAAAGAGCGTGTGGATAAGCATCAGAGAGAATATATCCTGCGCGAGCAGTTGAAGCTGATCCGAGAAGAGCTTGGTGAGGATACTACAATTTCCGATGCGGAGGAATTTGCACAGAAGACAGAAGCGCTGGATGCACCGGATGAGGTAAAAGAAAAGCTGAAAAAAGAGATCAGCAGATTTAAAAATTCCATGCAGAGTCCGGCAGAAGCGGGCGTGATCCGTACATATATTGAAACCATGCTGGAAATGCCATGGAATAAGCGGGCTGAGGATTTTACAGACATTGCATATGCGAAAGAGCTTCTGGAAGCAGAACATTACGGACTGGAAGAGGTGAAAGAACGTGTGCTGGAGTTTCTGGCAGTACGTGCTCTTACGAAAAAGGGTGACAGCCCGATCCTGTGTCTGGTAGGTCCTCCGGGAACTGGAAAGACATCCATTGCAAGATCACTTGCAAAAGCACTGAAAAAACCGTATGTGAGAATTTCTCTTGGCGGTGTCCGTGATGAGGCTGAAATCCGTGGACACAGAAAAACTTATGTTGGTGCAATGCCGGGACGGATCGCAAACGGTATTAAGAGCGCCGGGGTAAAGAACCCGCTGCTCCTTCTGGATGAGATTGATAAAGTCAGCACAGACTATAAGGGAGATACTTTTTCTGCGCTTCTGGAGGTGTTGGACAGTGAACAGAACAACCGTTTCCGTGATCATTATCTGGAAGTCCCGGTCGATCTGTCTGAGGTGACATTTGTAACGACGGCTAACTCGCTGCAGACAATCCCCCGGCCACTTCTTGACCGTATGGAAGTAATTGAGGTCAGCAGTTATACGGAGAATGAAAAGCTGCATATTGCGACAGAACATCTGATTCCAAAGCAGTTGGAAAGACATGGACTAACAAAAGAACAGCTTACAATCAGTAAGGGCGTGATCTGGAAAATTGCGCAGAACTACACCAAGGAAGCCGGTGTGCGTCAGATGGAGCGTGAAATCGGTAATATCTGCAGGAAAGCTGCCAGAGAGATCTATGAACATGATAAAAAGAGAGTTCAAGTAACAGAGCGGAATATTGAAAAGTATCTTGGAAAAGAAAAGTACACCTATCAGATGGCAAATGCCGAGGATGAGGTGGGAATCGTCCGTGGTCTGGCATGGACCAGTGTAGGAGGAGATACCCTGCAGATTGAAGTGAATGTAATGCCAGGAAAGGGTGAGATCATTCTGACGGGACAGCTTGGCGATGTGATGAAAGAATCTGCGCAGGCAGGAATCAGTTATATCCGGTCAATCAGCAGTAAATATAAGGTTGCTGAAGATTTCTTTGAAAAACATGATATCCATATCCATATTCCGGAAGGGGCAGTTCCGAAAGATGGACCTTCAGCCGGCATTACGATGGCGACTGCGATGCTCTCTGCAATTACAGACAAGAAAGTGCGTGCCGATCTTGCCATGACGGGTGAGATTACGCTGCGGGGAAGAGTACTTCCGATCGGAGGACTGAAAGAGAAGCTCCTGGCGGCAAAGAATGCCGGAATCAGGACGGTACTTGTACCGAGGGAGAACAAAAAAGATGTGGATGAACTTTCTTCTGAGATCACAAAGGGACTGGAGATTATTCCGGTATCGCAGATGGAAGAGGTTCTGAAAATCGCACTTATGCGCACACGGAGGAAAAAAGATGGTAATTAAGAATGTAAATCTGGAAACAGTCTGTGGAATTACAAGTAAATTGCCGGATCACACCTTGCCAGAGATCGCATTTGCCGGAAAATCCAATGTCGGTAAATCCTCTCTGATCAATGCACTGATGAATCGGAAGGCGCTTGCCAGAACTTCGGCAAAACCTGGAAAAACACAGACCATCAACTTTTACAATATCAACGAAGAAATGTATCTGGTGGACCTTCCGGGATACGGTTATGCAAAGGTTTCCGAGCAGGAGAAGGCACAGTGGGGAAAGCTGATCGAGCGTTATCTTCATGGCTCTAAACAGCTGCGAGCCGTCTTCCTTCTGATCGATATCCGTCATGATCCATCTGCGAATGATAAGATGATGTATGACTGGATCGTGGATCAGGGATTCAATCCGATCATTATCGCGACAAAGCTTGATAAGCTGAAGAGAAGTCAGGTACAGAAGCAGGTAAAGGCAATTAAGACCGGACTGAAGCTGCTTCCGGGAACTGTTGTGATTCCTTTCTCAGCAGAGACAAAGCAGGGACGGGATGAGATCTGGAATCTTGTAGACACAGAATTCCTGGGAAAAGGAACAGAGGAATAACCTTGAAAAATCCATTGCATTATCAGTTTTCGGATTATGATTGTGGACCGACGTTCATGCAGAATGCGAGCAGCTTTCTCAATGCATCCAAACAAGATGTATGTCGATTCGGGCGCTGATACCTCAAGTGGGTTGCATCAACTAAGATACGGGGAGAAAAGTTCACCCCCGCAAATTCCGCTTTGGGCGGGATTTGTGGGGGTCGCTTTTTCTAGTTGGTTGGCAAGAAAAGCAAGTGGGATACCAATTTTTAGAATGTGGATATCATTTTAGATTTCTTGCCAGATTATATAAATTTTTGATTACATCAGTTTTCTAAACAGATCTTTCAGATCTTCTACGGATGCGTCTTTTGGATTTCCAGGTGCGCAGGCATCGGCGTGGGCAGATTCTGCGAGGAACTGGAGATCTTCTTCTTTGAGGGCTTCGAGTTTGGATGGGATTCCTACGTCTTCAGAGAGTTTGCGGACTGCATCTACAGCTGCTTTTCTGTATTCTTCCTGAGACATATTATCTACGCCTTCAACTCCCATTGCGCGGGCGATTTCACGGTATTTTTCTCCGGTGCAGTCTGCGTTGTATTCCATTACGATTGGAAGCATCATTGCACATGCAACACCGTGTGGTGTGTCATAGACTGCTCCAAGGGTATGAGCCATTGAGTGAGCGATTCCAAGACCTACGTTTGAGAAGCCCATTCCGGCGATGTACTGTCCAAGAGCCATTCCTTCTCTTCCTTCTTTAGTGTTTTCAACAGCACCGCGGAGAGATTTGGAGATAATCTCTATTGCTTTTAAGTGGAACATATCTGTCATTTCCCATGCGGCTTTTGTGGTGTAGCCTTCGATCGCATGAGTTAATGCATCCATACCGGTTGAAGCGGTCAGTCCTTTTGGCATAGAAGACATCATTTCCGGGTCTACAACAGCGATGATCGGCATATCATGTGGGTCTACACAGACGAATTTACGTTTCTTTTCTACATCTGTTACTACATAGTTGATCGTAACTTCTGCTGCAGTACCGGCTGTTGTCGGAACGGCAATGATCGGAACGCAAGGTTTCTTTGTCGGAGCTACACCTTCCAGGCTTCTTACATCTTCAAATTCCGGGTTTGCGATGATGATACCGATTGCTTTGGAAGTATCCATAGAAGATCCGCCGCCGATTGCGATGATGTAATCAGCACCTGAATTTTTGAAAGCCTGTACACCGTGCTGTACGTTCTCGATAGTCGGGTTTGCTTTGATATCAGAGTAGATTTCATAAGCAAGTCCTTCTTTGTCTAAGATATCTGTTACTTTGGAAGTAACATTGAATTTGATCAGATCCGGGTCAGAACATACAAGAGCTTTTTTGAAACCGTGAGCTTTTGCTTCTGTTGCAATCTCTGCGATTGCACCTGCTCCGTGATAAGATGTCTGATTTAACATAATTCTGTTTGCCATGATACATATCTCCTTTTCGTTTATGGTAAAATCACTTGTTTCTGATACTATTTTAACTATAAGAAGGCGGTAAAAAAAGTTACAGAATATGAAAAGTGTAACATTTATACAAAAGCTTAAGACAAAATATGCAAATTAGTGAAGAGTTGCACAAGTTTTTCCGGCATGCCAAGTACCAGTTGTTTTGCAAGCTGCGCAGGCGGAAATTTCATTCCGCCAAGCAGCCATTTGACGGTCATGTAAATCGAGCCACGGCAGTACATCTCTAAAAGAAATGAAGTTTCTGCATCCGGGCGTCTTCCGGTTTTCTGGAAAATAAGGTTTGAATAGAATTCCAGAATCAGTTCAAAATCATGTTCTTTTAAAGAGTTCTGATCGTCAGAGCGGAATGCTGCAGCGAAAAACAGGTGCTCTTCCTTTAAATATTCAAATTTTTTGACCAGTCCGTCATAAACAGTGGTACCTTCTCCCATATGTTCAAATGATTTTAGAAGAAGTTTGTCAAAATACCAGTTGATCAGATCGTATTTATCAAGAAAATTGCGGTAAAAGGTCTGGCGTGTGACGCCGCAGACTTCCACAATCTGGCGGATGGTGATATCATCGACAGAAGTGGTCTTCATGCAGGTTTTCATTGCTTCGGCGAGCCGGTATTTGGTAGATTCGGATTTGGCCATGTTCAATTCTCCTTAATCGTAGGCATGTTTTTTTCTATATAAGTAGTACGGTATGATCAAAGCTGTGGTAGTGATCCAGGAAATCGGATAACTAAGCATTACACAGGTTGTGGTATGGTGTGCCGGTAAGACAAACATAATCCACGGAATACGGATCAGACATACGCCGCCAAGTGTGATCAGTGTCGGCAGCAGGACATCGCCGGTTCCGCGAAGTGCACCGGAGAGAACTTCAATAAATACATAAATAGTGTAGCACGGTGCCATAAAACGCAGCATATCAATACCGATATTGATTACATTTTGATCTGTCGTAAAAATTGAGAACAGTGGGTGGCAGAAGATGGCTAAAAACAGTACGATCCCTCCGCACACAGCCACTGCCATGGCAAGGCAGATACGTACACTTTTGAAAATACGTTCTTTTTTACCTGCTCCATAATTTTGTCCGGCAAAGGTTGTGATCGCAATTCCGAATGCTCCGTTGACTGTCCAGAAAAGCGCATCCAGTTTACCAAAAGAAGCCCATGCAGCGGCAGTATCGGTTCCGAAACCATTGATTGCTGCCTGAATAATGATATTGGTAATACTGTACATAAATGCCTGCAGTGCACTTGGAATACCGATGCGGAATTCCAGACGCAGCTTCAAAAGGTCTATGTGCAGTTTGCTCAGATAAAGCTTGCAGTCATCATATTTTTTCATCAGTGCATTGGTAACAAGGATTGCACTTACTGCCTGTGAAATAATGGTCGCGATAGCGGCTCCGACAATTCCCATATCAAATACGATTACCAGTACCAGATCGAGGATGATGTTTAGAAAACAACAGACGATCAGGTAATATAGTGGTCTGCGGGAATCACCGATGGAGCGCATGATGGCTGAGCCTATATTAAAGATCAAGGTACCGAAAATACCTAAAAAGTAAATCCGCAGATAAAGAATAGAATCCGCAAGTGTATCTGCAGGTGTATCGATGAGCTTCAAAAGAAATGGTGTTAAGGCCCATCCGAGTATTGTAAATACAATACTGAGAATAGCGGAAAAAGCATAGGCGGTATGCAGACTCTTTTGCAGATTCCGCTCATCCTTTGCACCATAAAACTGGGAAACAATTACAGATGCACCGCTTGCAAGTCCCGTAAAACATCCGATGATCAGATTGGAAAGAACGGCAGAAGATCCTCCGACTGCGGCAAGTGCGCCCTTTCCGACAAAACGACCGACGATGACAGCATCTACGGTGTTATAAAGCTGTTGAAACAAAGTTCCAACTACAATAGGAAAGAAAAAAATCAATAATTGCTTCCAGATAACTCCTTCGGTAATCTGATTGGTTTTTGTACTTTCGTTTGACATGTTAATAACCTCCAATGAAAAAACTAAAAAAACATACCTAAACGAAGTATAACATGAAGTCGGAAGAAAAGATATCAGATGAAGAGAAGTTTCATAGAAATAAAACCAACTTTGACTAACACCGTATGAAATGGTACAATTGAAACACTACGAGAAAAAAGGAGTACAAAGAAATTATGGAAAAAACAGTTGAAGCAGTAATCTGCGGACATGAAATTACATCAGCAGAGGTAGATGCATTTATCGCAAGCCTTCCGAGAGAACAGCAGGTATACGCATCCCATCCGGATTTCCGCAAACAGTGTGTTGATCAGCTGATCGCAGTTTATGCACTTGCAAAATATGGTGAAGAAGAAAAGTTAGACGAGACAGAAAAGTTTAAAGCAATTCTGGAAAATGCAAGAAAAGATATCCTTGCACAGATGGCGATCGGCAAGATTTTTGAGGGAATCACAATTTCAGATGAAGAGATCAGAGAATATTTTGAAGCAAACAAAGCAAGATTTGCAAAAGGAGCATCTGTTCATGCAAAACATATTCTGGTTGATTCCGAAGACAAATGTAACAAACTACTTGAATCCATCGTAAGTGGTGGGAAAGCATTTGAGGATGTTGCAAAAGAATCTTCTACCTGCCCGTCAGGAGCAAACGGTGGAGACCTTGGCGAATTCGGAAAAGGACAGATGGTCAAAGAATTCGAAGATGCCGCATTTGCAGCAGAAATCGGACATGTGGTTGGACCGGTCAAGACACAGTTTGGATACCATCTGATCAAAGTGGAAGATAAGAAAGAAGCCGAAGATGCGAAGCTTGATGATGTAAAAGAGCAGATTAAGAGTGAGATCATGCAGAAAAAGCAGCAGGAGGCTTATACCGCGAAGGTGGAAGCACTGAAGAAGAAATATATGGCATAGTATTTGCCAGGATTTCATTCGATTGATAAAAAACAGCAGGACAGATTAATTTTTATCGGATCTGCACCCATTGCGCAGGCAATCCTTCTATCTGGAATCACTTGTGCTGCCAACTCTCATTTATGAAATATTTGTGAAAACTCCCCCGCAGATTTGACGAAACACGAAAAAAGTTGTAGTATATATGACGGAATTGTTACAGAAGTGTTAAGAAACGGAGGTACGGATGCAGATTCGCAGTGCAGCAAAATGGATCGCAGCGGCAGCAGGGATACTGGTTGGCGCCGTTATCGTAGGATTTACATTAAAAGATACTACATATATAGAAGCAAAATTAGAACAGATCAAAGGAGCAAGACAGTCTGTTACAGCAGTGGAGAAAACGACAGCAAAGACGCAGAAGATAAAAAATGCGGAAATAGTGAAAGAGACACCTCTTCCGGAGAGTAGCTGTATTTCTGATTTTGCATTTACAGGACAGATGCCGGAGCTTCCTACTGGATGTGAGATCACATCTCTTACAATGGCTTTGAATTATTATGGATATTCTGCAGATAAGATGGCAATGGCACTCGAATATTTACCGACAGTTGGATGGACCAACACTTATTACGGAGACAATGAAACTTTATATGGAAATGATATTTACAATTATTTTATAGGAAATCCACAGTCAGAGACGGATGGATTAAGCTGCGGAGCGGGAGCAATCGTGACGGCAGCAGATGGCTATCTTGCAGATAATGGAAATGCAATGAAAGCAGAGGACGAGACAGGATCAGAGCCGGAACAGCTGTATCGTTTTGTAAGTGAAGGAACCCCCGTGGTTGTATGGGGAACAATTGGTATGGAAGAACGTCAGATAATGGAAAGCTGGAATACGGAAGATGGAAGAGAAGCCAGCTGGGCGATGAACGATCATTGTGTTGTACTGATCGGATACAGTGCAGACAGTGTGACTGTTGCAGACCCGATCGAAGGGATTGTGAGCTATGACAGAGCACAGTTTGAATCGGCTTTTCGTTCCAGAGGTAATCAGTGTGTGATTTTGAAGAATGTACAATAGAGAAGTGGGAGGTACTTTGCAGATAAAGACAGTCTGTGAAGTATCTCTTCTTTATATATGTGATGAGCTGAGTGCAGAGTTTCGTCTGCTTAAGGAAAGAAGATCAGGATTGTAAAAATATTTGAGAAGAAGTTTGCCAAAGGATTGACAATTATTTGTTTTTTTGGTATCTTTAGACTATGGTACAAACGTTAGTCTAAAAAAGCGAAATGACAAGAAGGAGAGCTACCATGAATTTAGTAACGAATATTCAGAAGTATTCGATCCATGACGGAGATGGAATCCGTACTACTGTATTTTTTAAAGGATGTCCATTAAAGTGCGAGTGGTGTCACAACCCTGAGACACAGCGTTTTGAGAGAGAACTTCAGTGTGATAAAGAAAAGTGCGTCGGATGTGGAACCTGTGCGAAGGTCTGTCCGAACGATGCCATCACGATGGTAGATGGAAAGCCGGAGCTTGACAAAGAGAAATGTCAGCTTTGCGGAAAATGCGATAATTTCTGCCCACAGGGCATTCGGGAGATTGTCGGGCAGGAGTATCCTGTAAAGGAACTGGTAAAAGAACTGATGAAAGACCGGATGTTTTATGAACAGTCCGGCGGTGGAGTCACACTTTCCGGCGGGGAAGTGATGGCGATGTCAACGGATTATATTTTACAGATCGCGAAAGCACTTAAAAAAGAAGAAATTTCGCTTACCATTGACACCTGCGGATATGTTTCGTATGATAAATTTGAAGCAATTTTACCGTATGTAGATACGTTTTTATATGACGTAAAAGTGATGGATCCGGAATTACATAAAAAGTATATCGGAGTTGACAATAAGCTGATCCTGGATAACCTGGTGAAGCTTTCAGATGCAGGGGCAAGGATTTACATCCGAATCCCGACGATCAAAGAAGTGAACGGCAATGTGCAGAATATGGAAGATACCATTCATTTTCTGAAGAAACACGGCATTCACCCGGCACAGGTTAATCTGCTGCCTTACCATAATACAGGAAGCAGTAAATATCCGAAGCTGGGTATGGAATACAAGGGAACTGATTTACATGCACCGGAAAAAGAAGAGATGGAAAGTTTTGTAAAGCTTTTTCAGGATGCAGGATATACCAACACAAAAATAGGAGGATAAGAAAATGGCAAGAGGCATGAATGAAAGAATTCAGAAGCTGAGAGAACTGAGTGTTACAACACCGGTTCACATTGATCTCGAAAGAGCAAGAATCGAGACAGATTTTTACAGAAAAAATGATGGAAAATATTCGATTCCGGTTATGAGAGCCATGGTATTAAAAGAATATTTTTCAAAGAAGACACTTTATCTGGGAGACGGTGAGCTGATCGTTGGTGAAAAAGGAAAAGATCCACAGGCTTCTCCTACATTCCCGGAACTTTGCTGCCACAGCAAAGAAGATATGGTAGTTATGAGTGAACGTGACCTCGTATCTTTCCATACAACAGAAGAAGATCGTGAGATCCAGGAGAAGGAAATCATTCCTTACTGGTCAGGACGAAGCATGAGAGAGAAGATCCTTGCAGCTATGACTCCGGAATGGAATGACTGCTATTCAGCAGGTATGTTCACAGAGTTTATGGAGCAGAGAGGACCTGGACATACATGCGGTGGTGAACAGAACTTTAAAGTTGGATATCTGGAATACAAAGAAAAGATCAAAAAGACTATGGATGCGCTGGATTTCATGAATGATCCGGAAGCTACCGATAAAATGGAAGAACTCAAAGCGATGGATATTGCATGTGATGCAGTAATCATCCTTGGTGAGAGATATCACAAACTGGCTCTTGAAATGGCAGAAAAAGAAGCAGATCCTACTCGTAAGAAAGAATTAGAGCAGATCGCAGCCAACCTGGAAGTTGTACCGGCTCACAAACCGCAGACCTTCTGGCAGGCAATCCAGTTATACTGGTTCACACATCTTGCAGTTACAACAGAACTGAACCCATGGGATGCATTCAGCCCAGGACGTCTGGACCAGCATCTGATCTCTTACTATGAAGCAGATACAGAAGCAGGAATCCTTGATGACGAGACAGCAAAAGAACTGCTGGAATGCTTATGGATCAAATTCTACAACCAGCCGGCACCGGTTAAGGTTGGTATTACCTTAAAAGAAAGTGCTACTTATGTAGACTTTGCGAATATCAATACAGGTGGAGTTACACCAGATGGTAAAGACGGTGTAAACGCAGTCAGCTACCTGATCCTTGACTGTATGGATGAGATGAAGCTTGTACAGCCGAACTCTAATGTAACCATCAGCAAGAAAACACCGGCACGTTTCCTTAAGAGAGCATGCGAGATCTCAAGAAAAGGATGGGGACAGCCAGCATTCTACAATACAGAAGCCCAGATCATGGAACTTGTCAATGCAGGTAAATCTCTGGAAGATGCCCGTCGTGGTGGATCTTCAGGTTGTGTAGAGACAGGAGCATGGGGAAGTGAAGCATATATCCTGACCGGTTATATGAATATTCCGAAGATTTTCCAGCTGACTCTTTACAACGGTTATGATGCAATGTCAGGCAAACAGCTCGGACTGAAGCTTGGTTATGCAAAAGACTTTAAGACATTTGATGAACTGTGGGATGTATTCAAGAAACAGATGAAGCATTTCATCGATATCAAGATCCGTGGAAACAACGTAATCGAGAGATTATATGCAGAAAATATGCCGGCACCGTGTCTTTCCGTTGTAACAAACGACTGCATCAGTAATGCAAAAGACTACAATGCAGGTGGAGCAAGATACAACACCAACTACATTCAGGGTGTTGGTATCGGAACTGTTACAGACTGTATCGCAGCTGTTAAATACAATGTATATGATAAGAAGAACTTCACAATGGAAGAACTGATCGAAGCAATGGATCACAACTTTGAAGGATACGATGCAATCTACCGTATGGTTCATGACAAGACACCAAAATATGGTAACGATGATGACTACGCAGATGATCTGATGCAGGACGTATTCTATCTGTATCATGACCTAATCACAGGACGTCCGACTATGAGAGGCGGAAAATACGGAGTCGATATGCTTCCTACAACCTGCCATGTTTACTTCGGAGATGTGATCGGAGCAACAGCTAACGGACGTAAAGCACACATCCCGGTTTCAGAAGGTATTTCACCGGAGAAATCCGCAGATGTGAACGGACCGACAGCAGTTATCAAATCCTGCGCTAAGATGGATCATCTTGCTACAGCAGGAACACTTCTGAATCAGAAGTTCACACCGGACGTTGTAGCAGGAGAGAAAGGTCTTGACAATATGGCAAGTCTGATCCGCAGCTACTTTGCAATGGATGGACATCATGTACAGTTCAACGTTATCGACAGAAAGACTCTGCAGGAAGCGCAGAAGCATCCAGAAGATTACAGAGATCTGATCGTGCGTGTTGCAGGATACAGTGATTTCTTCCGTAACTTAAGCAAACCGCTTCAGGATGAGATCATCAACCGTACAGAGCAGTCATTCGAATAGAAAATAACCAGAGAAATTGAAAAAGGTTAAATAAAGGAAGAGGCAGGAGTACCGCAATGCAGAGAGTAATCTGTGTGTGGTGCTTCTGTTGTTTTTTGAACAATGAAAAACATTTTCAAATTTCATTGACATATAAAAATAATGTGATAAAATGAAAACGATTTCCAAATTGAAGGGAGGAGGTCAGTATGGCAAAAGCACCATATAAAACAAAACAAATGACCGAAATACTTACCTTCCTGAAATCGGTACAGGGAAGACATGTTACCGTGAATGAAATCTGCGATTTTTTCAGGGAAAAAGGGATTTCTGTCGGAACTACAACCATTTACCGTCATCTGGAGAAGATGGTGAAAGAAGGTCTGGCCGCGAAGTATGTAGTAGACGGTTCGAGCAGTGCCTGTTTTGAATATATCGGAGATCATGGGGAAGAACATGAAAACTGCTATCATTGTAAATGTGAGAAATGTGGAAAGCTGATCCATTTACAGTGCAATGAGATAGAAAGCTTAAAACAGCATATGCAACAGCATCATGATTTTCGGATGGATCCGCATCGTACCGTGTTTTACGGAATCTGCGGTGAATGCAGTAAGAAAGAATAAATAAAATTTATTAACAGATGAAATCTGGGAAAGGAGAAGGAGATGGATACAGGAAAGAAAAAAGTATGGCAGCGGTTATATGTATTTTTCTTATATTTGTAACCTTTGCTTCTCTTTTTTATGTTGCCAGAGAGGAAGATCATAACTGTACGGGAAAGGACTGCCCGATCTGTGCCTGCGTTCATCAGGCAAAGCAGGTCCTTCGGAATCTGGGAACAACACCTGCAGTAGGATTTTTTGTCAGTCCGGTGATCTTTATCGCAGAAACTGTTATTTTGCCGGGGTTCTGGATCATTTTGTCGATTTCGTTAGTTCATCAAAAGGTAAGATTAAATGATTGAATAAAACTTTTTATAAAGCAGAAAGGGTATGAAAAGTCATACCTTTCCTTTGGATATGATGAGCATGTATGGCTGTCTGTAAAAAATGCAGAAGTGCTGAGTAAGGAAATTGCAGACGCGCTGGAAAAAGCAGACCCGGATCATAAGGATATTTATCAGGAGAATGCATCTGCATACAGTGAAAAGCTGAAAGACCTGGATGCTAAGTATCAGGAAGTTGTTGATGGCGCGTCACAGAAAACACTGCTGTTTGGTGATCGTTTTCCATTCCGTTATCTGGTAGATGATTATGGATTAAGCTATTATGCTGCATTTGTCGGATGAAGATTATCTGGAACAGGAAACAGAAATTATCGTTCAGGGAACGTTCGAGACATATAAAGAACCAAATGATGAGACTTTGTATTGCAGGATCACAGATGCGGATATGCAGATAAAAAAATAAGAAGAGAAAAGATGGATCATGAAGGAATACGGGAAAAAGATTAGCAGATATTTGATGAAAAACAAAAAAGGAAGATTTTATTGTGTGGCAGGTGTGTTATATCTGCTGGCAATTTTGTTTGTCATGAATGATGCCTGGCTGTATCAGACACCGATCGTGAAAGTGACAAAAGTGGTGACAATTGTAGAAGGGAAAAGCAAAAGTACACGTGGAACAGAAGAAACGAAATATAAGCAGAGTCTTTATGGCAAAATCATAAACGGAGAAGACAAAGGAAAAGAAGTCCGGATTGCCAATGAATACACAACAACAGAAATGGCTGACCAAAAATACCATAAAGGTGACCGGGTGTTTTATAAGGGATCATCGATCATTGGAGTAAAGCGGGATACGATGCTGGTTGTTATGCTTGGCTTCCTTGCACTTCTGCTCCTTGGGATTGCCGGACGGCAGGGCGGTTTGACGATCATAACAGCAATGATGAATATCCTGATTTTTGTGATCGGTTTCTGGACGGCGGATGACACATCGGAAATTCTAAGTGTATGTAGCAGACTGATTCTTTTTTTTGCAGTGGTAACGCTTGTTGGATTAAATGGAATCCACAGGAAAACTTTTGCCGCATTATTGACAACACTATGTGTCCTGCTTATGATCATGGGGATATTTGATCTTGTTATGCAGCATATGGAAGAACTGGATTATTCGACGATGGAATATCTGGGCAGTATTGATAATCCGGATGAAATTTTCCATGCAGAGATCCTGTTGTCAGGACTCGGTGCCATCATGGATGTGGCGGTTGCCATATCGGTGGCTTTAAGCGAGATTGTTGAGCAGAAACCGGAAGTAAAATTTGTGGAACTTTTCCGTTCGGGCAGAGAGATCGGATATGACATTATGGGAACAATGATCAATGTGCTGTTGTTTGTGTTTGGCTGCGGTCTGATCCCTACATGTTTGATTCGGATGAACAATGAGGTGCGTTTTGTTACCATTGTAAAATTGCATATTCCATGTGAATTATGCCGTTTCTTTGTAGAAAGTATCGGAATTGTACTGGCGATCCCAGTGTCTATTTTCATAACAGCAGTTATGATGAAACTATCTGTGAAAAAGAGGGAAAAAAGATGTTGATCATATTGGGACTGATTCTAATGATAGTAATAGTGCTTGTTGGAGGGGACAGAGGCGCCATGTCTCTGATCGCTCTGGCGGGAAATATTTTGTGCCTGAGTCTTGCAATCTGGCTTTATGCCGTCGGAGCACCCGTGTTTCTGGTTACTGCCGGTGCAGGAATTTTAATTTCCTGTATCACTTTGTTTTATCAAAATGGGACGAATATTAAAACCTGGAGTGCATTTCTTGCGGTTGCAATTACAATGTGTGTGTTATTTGCATTTATTTATCTGGTCGTATGGAAAAGCGGGGCGGGAGGCTTGAATGAGATCCAGGCAGCCGGAGAAGATGTTTTCTATTATAATATGAACCTGGATATCAGTATGCCCAAGGTTGTAACAGCCGTAATTGTACTCAGCACGTTAGGAGCTGTGATCGATATGGCACTGACAGTAACAACTTCCGTATATGAGGTGAAATGTCATAAGCCGGATATCAAAATGAACAAACTGGTTCAAAGTGGAATGAAGATTGGAAAAGATGTGATCGGAACAACGGTTAATACGTTATTGTTTGCATATCTGGGAGAATCGCTGTTGTTATTTGCGTATTTGAGAATGCAGAATTACTCCATTGAGCTGTTGCTCAACTCCAAAATTCTTTTTCAGAACTGTATTTCCATGATTTTTGGAGCAATTTCCTGCACAATGATAATGCCGGTTTCAGCGGTTTTGATCGCAAAAAACTGTGAGCTTTTTGATTGGATGGAAAATAGTAAATAGCAGGTTGACAGCAGGAAAATATCTGTGATAAACTTGTTTAGAATTAAACTGTTTACGAATGAACAATTTATTCGTGAACAGTTTTCTTTTTTTGAAGAAGCAAAAAGTGGAAGGAGGAAAGTCATTTGTGTGAAGGATGTGAAGAGCGAATCCACGTAGGACATCAGGTGCACCGGATAGACCGTTCGATTTCAAAACTGCTGGAAATGCGTGTAAAAGAAGAAGGACTGGATGAGATTGCCCTGATGCATGGCTGGATCTTACGTTATCTATATGAACATCAGGATAAGGAAATCTATCAGAAAGATATAGAAAAGTATTTTGGTATCTGCCGTTCAGCGGTAACAAATATTATCCAGACTCTGGAGAAAAAAGGGTATATCTGCCGTGCATCGGTTGCAAATGATGCGCGTCTGAAAAAAGTAATGCTGACAGAAAAAGGACGGGAAAACCATGAAAAACTGGGAGAAATTTTTCAGAAAATGGATGCGCAGTTGGAAGAAGGCATTACAGAAGAAGAATTACATGCATTTATGCATGTGATCGATAAAGTTTATTACAATATGGGAAAAATGAAAGGAGAGAATTCATGATTCGGACTTTATTAAAAGAAGTAAAAGAATATAAAGCGGCATCGATCGCAACACCGTTTTTTATGATTCTGGAAGTATTGTTTGAGACATTGATTCCATTTCTGATGGCATCTATTATCGATAAGGGTGTCAATACCGGAGATATTCACCATATTTACAAAGTTGGTGGAATTATGATCGTGGCTGCATTTTGTGGCCTGCTTGTCGGAATGGCAGGAGGACGATACGGAGCAAAGGCTTCGACCGGGTTCGCGAAGAATTTGAGAAATAAGATGTTCGATCAGATCCAGACCTATTCGTTTGCAAATATTGATCATTTCAGTACAGCAGGTCTGGTTACACGTCTGACAACAGATGTGACCAATGTGCAGAATGCGTACCAGATGATGCTGCGTATGATGATGAGAGCACCGGCAAGTATGATCTGTGCAATGGTGATGGCATTTATGATCAATGCCAGACTGGCAAGTATTTACCTTGTGGCAGTTGTGATCCTGGGAGTGATCCTCTTCTTTATCATTCGTCATGCAACGGCTTATTTCCAGCAGGCATTTCCAAAATATGATGCTTTAAATGCATCCGTTCAGGAAAATGTATCTGCGATCCGTGTAGTAAAAGCATATGTAAGAGAAGAACAGGAAACAAGTAAATTTCAGTATGCAAGTAAGAATATTTACGATATTTTTGTAAGAGCAGAGAAAAATGTTATATGGAACTCACCGATCATGATGTTCACTGTTTATACCTGCATCATCCTGATCAGCTGGTTTGGTGCAAAGATGATCGTAGTGAAATCGTTGACAACAGGAGAGTTGATGAGTCTTCTTGCATACTGTATGAACATTCTGATGAGTCTGATGATGCTGTCTATGGTATTTGTCATGATTTCCATGAGTATGGCAAGTATGCAGCGTATAGCAGAAGTACTGGATGAAACCAGCGATATCCATAATCCGGAACATCCGCTTTATGAAGTGGAAGATGGAAGTATTTCATTTAAGAATGTAGATTTTGCTTACAAAAAAGACAGTGCAGAGAAAGTCCTGAAGAATATCAATCTGGACATCCATTCCGGTGAGACGATTGGCATCATTGGAGGAACCGGAAGTGCGAAGACGAGTCTGGTGAATCTGATCAGTCGTCTGTATGACGTGACAGGCGGAGAAATCCTGGTTGGCGGAAGGAATGTCAAGGATTATGATCTGGAAGTACTGAGAAACCAGGTATCTGTTGTATTGCAGAAAAATGTACTGTTTACCGGAAGTATTCTGGATAACCTGCGCTGGGGAAACAAAGAGGCGACCGACGAAGAATGTATGGAAGCATGTCGGCTTGCATGTGCAGATGAATTCATTGAGCGTTTCCCGGATAAATATAATACCCACATTGAGCAGGGAGGAAACAACGTATCCGGTGGTCAGAAGCAGAGACTGTGCATTGCAAGAGCACTGCTTAAGAAACCGAAGATCCTGATCCTGGATGACAGTACCAGTGCGGTAGATACTGCTACAGATGCGAAGATCCGCCGTGCATTCCGTGAAGAAATCCCGGATACAACAAAGCTGATCATTGCACAGCGTGTATCCAGTGTGCAGGATGCAGACCGTATCATCGTTATGGATGAAGGGCAGGTTCATGGATTTGGTACACACGAAGAATTGCTGAAGACCGATGAAATTTACCGCGAAGTATACGAATCGCAGACTCAGGGCGGAGGAGATTTTGATGAAAACGGAGGTGAAGCATAATGCCAAGACCGATGGGAAGACCACAGAATAAAGTGAAATATCCGGGGAAACTTTTGATGCGTCTGATAAACTACATTTTCCGTGATTATAAAATTCATTGTATTGCAGTATTTATCCTTATATTTGTAGGAGTTATCGCAAATGTGCAGGGAACGATGTTTACAAGAGATCTGATCGACAAATATATTACACCGTTCCTGCTGTCTGACGGTACACCGAACTTTTCACCGCTTGCACATGCAATTGAAAGGGTTGCGGTATTTTACGGAATCGGAATCGTTGCGACTTACGCATATAACCGTATCATGATCAATGTGACACAAGGAATGATGATGAATATGCGTAATGAGCTGTTTGAACATATGGAAAAGTTGCCGATCAAATATTTTGATACCCATGCACATGGTGATATCATGTCAATTTACACGAACGATATCGATACCCTGCGGCAGATGGTCAGCCAGAGTATTCCGCAGATCATCAACAGCGGATTTACGATCATCAGTGTATTTGTCAGTATGTTGATCTTAAATATTCCACTTACGGTTGTGACGATGATCATGGTTGCAATTATGATATTTGGTACCAAGAAAGCCGCCGGACAGAGTGGGAAATATTTCCTGGAACAGCAGAAAAATCTTGGAAAAGTCAATGGTTATATTGAAGAAATGATGAATGGACAGAAGGTTGTCAAGGTCTTCTGCCATGAGGAAGAAAGTAAGGCAGAATTTAAAGAGCTGAATGAGGCACTTTTTGTAAGCGCAGACCGTGCGAATACCTATGCAAACTACCTCGGACCTTTGAATGCGCAGATCGGAAATATCAGTTATGTAGTCTGTGCGATTGTCGGAGGTGCCCTTGCGCTGAATGGTGTGGGAGGATTTACACTGGGTGCACTGGCAAGCTTTCTGACATTCAATAAAAGCTTTAGTATGCCGATCAACCAGGTCAGCCAGCAGATGAATGCTATTGTAATGGCACTTGCAGGAGCAGAGCGTATCTTTACCCTTCTGGATGAGAAAGTGGAAGTAGATGACGGGTATGTGACTCTGGTCAATGTGAAAAAAGAAAATGGAAAACTTATAGAATGTAAGGAACATACCCGATGCTGGGCATGGAAGCATACACATCAGGCAGATGGTTCGGTAGATTATATTGAGCTTAAGGGAAATGTAGTATTTGATGGTGTGGATTTCGGGTACAATAATGATAAGATCGTGCTTCATGATGTGAAATTGTATGCAGAGCCAGGACAGAAAATTGCCTTTGTAGGTTCGACAGGAGCAGGAAAAACAACTATTACAAATCTGATCAACCGGTTTTATGATATTCAGGATGGAAAAATCCGCTACGATGGAATTAATATAAACAAGATTCGGAAAGCGGATCTGCGACGTTCCCTTGGAATTGTACTGCAGGATACACATCTGTTCACAGGAACGGTAAAAGACAATATCCGTTTTGGAAAACTGGATGCAACAGATGAAGAAATCTTTGCAGCAGCAGAATTGGCAAATGCAGATGGATTTATCCGCAGACTTCCGGAAGGATATGATACGGTCATCACCGGGGATGGGGCAAACTTAAGCCAGGGACAGAGACAGCTTCTTGCAATTGCCAGAGCAGCAGTTGCAGATCCGCCGGTACTGATCCTGGATGAGGCTACAAGCTCTATTGATACGCGTACTGAACGTATTATTCAGGAAAGCATGGACAGACTGATGCATGGACGTACTACGTTTGTGATCGCACACCGTCTGTCTACGGTTCGGAATTCCGACTGTATCATGGTCCTGGAACAGGGACGCATTATCGAAAGAGGTACCCATGACCAACTGATTTCAGAAAAGGGAAAATATTATCAGTTGTACACCGGGAATGCAATTGCTGAATAAGATTCAAAAGACAGGATGTTACTGTCCACAGTACCTGTGACCAGCAACGCATCTCGCCATTTTAAATCGCCTTTGGCGATGGGCGAGATGCCATTCAAGATAAAACGTGCATCCTCCGTGCCAATCAGCGTAGTGATTGACACGGGAGTGAACAGTAACAACAGGATTCAACAAAATTTACATAAATTAAAAAATACTATCAATTTTTTTGTGCATACGCTATACTTGTATATATAGCACTGCAAGTCCTTCCGAGCAGAGAAGTAAAATAGCAGTTCTATAAAAATGTCATGATAGGGTAGGTTTGGGAATGAAAAAACAAATCAATTGCAAAGAAGTTGTATGGGAACTATTTACACTTACCGCTGCAGTGGCAATTATCGCTGCAGCGGTTTATTTCTTTCTGGTGCCGAGCCATGCATCGGTCAGCAGTATTTCCGGTCTTGGAATTATTCTTACGAATTTTATACCTTTACCGCTTTCAGTGATCACGATGGTCCTGAATGTTGTTCTTTTGATCATCGGATTCATAACATGTGGACGGGAATTTGGTACGAAAACCGTGTATACCAGTATCTTACTGCCGGTATTTATCGGTATTTTTGAACGGATTTTCCCGAATATCGGTTCCCTGACAAAAACCCAGGAACTGGATGTCCTCTGTTATGTTCTGGTAGTCAGTGTAGGACTCAGTATTCTCTTTAATATGAATGCTTCTTCCGGTGGACTTGATATTGTGGCTAAGATCATGAATAAATATCTGCACATCGAATTGGGGAAAGCCATGTCTTTAGCCGGTATGTGTGTGGCGCTTTCGGCAGCACTTGTATATGATAAGAAGACGGTGGTTTTAAGCGTTCTTGGTACTTATTTTAATGGGATGGTGGTAGATCATTTTATCTTCGGGCAGAATCTGAAACGAAGAGTGTGTATTATTACAAAGTATGAAGAAGAACTTCGGAATTTTATTCTGCATGAGCTTCATAGTGGAGCGACCATTTATGATGCCATCGGAGCGTACAATTTAGATAAAAGACACGAGATCATTACGATCGTAGATAAAAATGAGTATCAGAAACTCATGAATTACATCAATAATCTTGATCCGAAGGCTTTCGTCACAGTGTACACGGTGGCAGACATGAGATATCAGCTGAAGGTTTTGGAAAATGAAGAAAGAAGTTAGTGATCTACTCCATCAATATTCTGTTATAATAATGTACAAAGAAAGGAGGAGTTACAATGCCAATAATAAAACCAATTACAGATTTAAGAAATACAAATGAAATATCTGAAATATGTCACAAACAACAGCAACCAGTATTTATTACAAAAAATGGTTATGGAGATTTAGTAGTTATGAGTATGGAAACTTATGAAGAATTACTCAGCACAAATCAGATTGATAAGGCAATTTTTGAAGCAGAACGGGAAGTCGCAGAAGGTGCAGAATTATTAGATGCACGTGGGGCATTGGGAGAACTCAGGAGGAAACATTTTGGATAAATATACCGTAAAAATGTTTCCACAGGCATATAGAGATATTGATAAGATATACGAGCAGGCACTTCTTGTTAGTAATTATGCTGATGATGCAATTGCACTGGCAGAAAAACTTGAAAAAGCAATTTTAAGTTTGGAAGAACAGCCATATCGAGGGGCAGAAAGAAAATATGGAAAAAGTGAGTTTTAGAATCAAGAAATCTCACTGAAATATAAAGGGTACTAAAAAACGTCACAATTTGTGGCGTTTTTTAGTGCAGGAAAAAGGAGACTAAGAGTGTCAGAAATCAGATTTTCATCAAAGGAAAGAAGCTGATATCTTATTTGAAAAAAGAGAAGAACCATTTAATATTTATGAATATTGCAAAAAGTAGTAATTAAAAAAAGAAAAAACATTTAATATTTATAAGCCTCGAAAAAACGAGTAAAAGTTAATTCTACAGTTAACCTTTACTCGTTTTTGTTATTTCTGTGATACCCAGATATTCATGTCTGATAAGATAGACATGGTTATTTCAGTTGCGTTGCCGCCAGTAGCATCGCTGTCTGCACTAATGTTGGTGGCAAAAAAGTATGTATTATCTGCAGTTTCGATATAACCGATGAACCATCCATTAATATCCTGACCATTTACACGTCCGGTTCCGGTCTTTCCGTAGAATGTTCCGGCATCGGAAGCTGAAAGGCAGATGGCATCTTTTACTGCATTGATATTTTCAGGGGCGAAGCCGAAACTGTTATTCTGCAGCTTGGTTAAAAGTTCGACCTGTTCTATTGGAGAGATTTCCAAGGAGGATTCCATCCAATAAGAGGAGAAATCGCCACTCATGTTTTCGTTACCATATCCGATTTCTTGAACATAGCTGTAAACGTCAGAGGCTCCAAGCTGTTCATCTACTGCTTGAAAATACCAATTCACAGAGGAGTTCATTGCAGACTGTAAGGTCTGATCTGCGTTCCATGCTTCAAATGGATAGGTTTCTCCATTCCATGCAATGAACGAATTTTCCGGTGTAATGACGCCTTCTTCCAATCCGAACAAAGCATCGTATATCTTGTAGGTGGAGTTTGGAGCAACCCGTAAGGTGGCATGCTCCATGTCATGTATACTCCATGCATCGTTTTCCAAATCGTATAAAACAAAGCTGCCTTCGTATTCTCCGAAGTATGTGGAGAGGTCTACATAGGAAATATTCTCAGAAGAGGAATCCCATTGGTAGTGGCTTCCATCTGCTGCGTATGTAGAAATAAAAGGTGCGAATCCAAGGAGAAGGACAGCAGTCAACATGAATGCAGTCATACCTTTTACTCTTTTTATAAATGTCGGCTTCTCATAAGATACAATGTTGATAATTCTCCGTTTCATCTGCTTCATGTTTCCACCAAGACCGGCGGCAAACGGAAATGGAGTAAGTGAAATCTTTTCCGCAAAATTGATCAGTGTATTACCATAATCTGCATAATCATCCTCCTCAAGCATCTTTAAAACAGAGGTGTCACAGGCAACCTCTCTGTCATTGCGCATTTCTTTTAGAGCATACCAGACAAGAGGATTGAACCAATATATTACTCCGGCAAAGTTCATTAGATAGTTGGCAATAGCATCTTTGTGCTTATAGTGCTGTAGCTCGTGTAACAGCATGTATCGCATGTCCGATTCGTTATAATCTGAGATGAGATGAATCGGCAGATAAATACAAGGTTTCAAAAGCCCCACAATAATCGGAGATTTCAAAAATGCAGTACTGTAAACATGGATATTTCTGTTAATTCCCATTTCTTTCATACATCGATGATATAGTTTTCGGACTTCCGGGTTCTGAAGGGGAAGTGCAGATTTTTTCAAGTTCTGTAAGCGGATAGAGGATTTGATTATCAATATAATCATTGCAAGGATGCCTACAAGCCATATTCCAAATAGTATGTATCCGATGCTAGATGGAGTCTCACTATTTACCGAAAGGGCAAAGTCATTCATCCAGTCTGCATTTCCGGCTGGATTGATCCCAACAGCTTCTCCTATGGCGGTTCTGGTGCCAGAAGTAGGAGAACTTTTCAGGCTACTGAGCCACGAGAGGATTTGCGGAAACCCAATTAAACGGAACGGTATAAAAGGAACTACCAACAATCCAAGTAGCAGGAACCACAGATTATACTGCATCCGGCTGGATAGGTTGCCTTTGAATATCCGCTTGGCTATCAAAAGAATTCCGATGATACCGCTGATAAATACATTGCATATTAAAAAGCGTATCATAAAATCAGCCATGTTAATTACCTCCTTTTTTTGACCTCTTGGAAAGAAGAGAGCGGAGAGTGTCTATTTCCGTTTCGGACAGTCTGTCATTTTCTATATATGCAGACAGCATGGCAGTGATGTCCCCATCGTAGTATCGTTCTAGAAAAGAGTTACTTTCCTGACCGATGTATTCACTTTCTTTCACAACTGGAGTGTAAACAAACACCCGACTTTGTTTTTCATAAGTCAGAACGCCCTTGTTCACTAGACGTTTAATTAGAGTTTGTATTGTTTTTGGACTCCAGCTCGTAGTCTGTAATAATTTATCAGTTATTTCATTGGTGCTGATCGGCGCATGTTTCCATACGATTTTCATAACTTCAAATTCAGCTTCAGAAATCTGTGGTAAATCGCTCATTTCAAATCCCTCCTTAAATCTTACGGCTGTAATAAAAATATTATAGATGTTATTTGTGTAGTTGTCAATTTAAGAGAAAATAGATTGACTTGAAATCTTACTTATGTAATAATTAAAATATTACATAAGTAAGAATTAAAAAAGGAGTGGAATCAGGATGATTGAAATTGTAAATAAAGTGCTTTGAAAATAAGAAAACCAATAGAGTCACAAGGAGTCTATTGGCATTCTTACAGATTTGGATGGTCTTGCTTGTGCAGCAGATCAAGCAGATAACGAACCATAGGCAATAAATCCGCAGCCTCCTGTTCCGTGCAGTCATTCAGCAGGGTCAGGAGTTTTTTGAGATTTGGCTGTTGGTTTGCGTTGGCTGGGTAGAAAATCTTATCGGCGGGTATCTTCAGATATGTAATCAAAGGATACAGCTTATCATATTTGGGGTTACCACGTCCGGCTTCAATATTTAGTATGGTGCGGGTATCCATATTAAGAGTTTCAGCCAGCTTTTCTTGTGAAAGTCCGAGTTCGGTACGGGCTTCACGCACTGCAATGGCAAGAATTTGTTTTATGTCATGCATTGTAATTCACCTCGATAGTAGTTTACAATACCTATTAAAACGAGTGAATTGCAATAGAATACAGTGCGGATATGGAGTGTAATACATGGATGTAAAGTATGGGAAAATACATAGAAAAAGAATAGTGAAAAGTTTTGAGATAGCAGCATATTACACACTAAGGTGTATCGCAAAGAAGTATAAAACTTCGATGCGATACACCTTTTTTGTGGGGAAATCAGAGCGTTGTAAAGTCTTTTTCCGGTTTGCGGTTTGTGGTCTGTTCCTGTCCCGGAGTCCGGTCAAGATACTGGTTCAGATTATCCAGTTTTCGGTTGAGAGCCTGTATGTCTTTTTCAGCAGATTTATAGGTTTTCTGCAAGGCTTCTTTCTTGGCATACAGAGCATTGTAATCATTACGAAACTTATCAATATCAAAATGTTTTAAGCTGATTCCAAAGCGTTTCAGCATATTTTCTGCACCGTCATGGAGCAGGAGTTCTGTTTCATGGTGGCGGAGATAAGCGTCAGGGTCTTTCGATTTCCGGTAACGGATGTGATAGATATGATTGCTCTGATATTGTTCAGCGTATTTCAATATCTGTCCTAAATCCTTTAGCTGACGTTCTGTTTCCACAAGACTGTTCCGTGCGGTTTTTGCAAGAACAGACTTACTTTCAATCTGTTTTTCAAGCTCGATGATAGAACCTGATTTACTGTAACTGCTGGCAGCGATTTTGAGATTTTCAATCGCTGCCCAATGCTGCAGACCGGGGCTTTGCGTGAACTTTTCTTCCGAGGTGTCAATGAGCGTTCGGGAAGAATAATCCTTGATAAGAGGTTTCTTTCGGGCAGGGAATGGGACACGTTTTTGTGTCTGTGCTAAAGCCTTTGTTTCTACCCGTTCCTTAATCCGTTCTTTGGTGTATTCTGCACCCAAAGACTTTAAGCTGCCACGGACAAAATGCTCCCGGTCAAGGGGGCGGAAGGAAATGTACTTTAAGGCGTTTTCTCCAATGGTTTCGCCTTTGATTTCATAACCTTTTGCCCGTATCAGCTCCATGCACTGTTCATATGTATCAGCGTTTTGAATTGCTTCATCAATGTCTTGCTTGAGCTTGATTTTCCACGAGGTGCCATTTCTGCCGGATGTCCATTCTTTATAACTTTTACCACGCTGGTTTGTGGGAGAAATGACGGATAACTGATGCTTGGAACACAGCTCATCATTCAGGCGGCGAATGTGGTAGTAGGTCTGTTTACAGTCATGATATTTTTCGTGATTCACATTATCTGCGGCACAGAAAATGATGTGGTTGTGAACGTGACCTTTATCAATATGAGTGGAAACGATATAAGAAAATTTCCCCTCTAACAGCTTGTCGGCAAGCTCCACACCGATCTGATGTGCTTCCTTATAAGATACCTCTCCCGGAGCGAAAGCCTGTATCAGATGAAAGGCTTTGTTGGGGTCTGCCTGATTTGTTTTTGACAGAGCAAATTTGAAGTCAAAGGCAGCGGTTTCAGGACTGCATCCGAAGGAAGAAATGAGAATACTTTCATCTGTTTTTTGGGGATTACAGATATAGTTTACTGCCTTATGGACGGTTGCCTGGATAGCATGGATTTTTGTGATTGCCATACCTGTTTCATCAGCTCCTTTACTTCGTTTACATCGGCTTTATAAACATTGCCAGTAGCATTCATCCGCTTGGCAATCTGGTTCAGATTATTGCCGATACGGGCGAGCGTGGTGTTGTATTCCCGCAGGTGTTCGTAGTTTACATCGTAGACATAGCCATACAAAATCAGATGCCGAATAAATGCGGATTTGCTCTTCATGCCGGAGGCTTTCCATTTCTGATCTAAGATGTATTGCTCGTCATCGCTGAGATAGATTTTAAGTTCATTTTGTCTTTCTCGGTTTGCCATTGCAGTATCAGTCCTTTCCTTATTTGTATAAAAGATTTTCAAATATGCCGTAGCCGGCGGTTGTTTTTTGCTTTTAGGGGGACAGGGGGATATGCCCCATGCAAGCCAATTTCTGCAAGTTTTCACTTGGTAGAAACTTGCGGAAATGGTGCCTGTGAGGGAACACAGGCAGTGCTTGCTATTCTTCTGCAAATTACCCGTAGGGAATTTGCGTGTTGCGTGAGTATAGGCGAGCGGTTTGCAACACAGTAGGGCGTTACCGCCCTTGTTATGGATAGCGTTGATAATTCGACTTTGCAGTTGGGCAGAAGCAATAAAAAAACTGCCACGGTTCATAAGGGCATGGATTGCCCGTAAAAACTCCATAGCAGTTTGTGTGACTTTTTATGATTTTTGATTCTATCCATAATGATTTTATCAATGGGAAAGGGGGAAGTCAATGGCTGGAGAGAGATAAAAGATTTACAGAGAAATTTAGGGGAATAAGCAAAGATACTGCATATTCTGCATTTAAAATTAGAATTGGAAAACCAGAAGAGAGGGGGTGAAGCATGAATACCGTACATCGTAGAACGGAAATAATCAATATTCTTATTATCAGACGACATACAACAGCGAATGAATTGGCACAGGAATTTGGCGTTTCCATTCGCACGATACAGTATGATATTCAGGCTTTAACTCCGGTTTATCCGATTTATACAAAACAGGGAGAGAACGGAGGAATTTTTATAAGAGAGGATTACAAGCCTTATGCCAATTCGCTGACACCTATGGAAGTAGCTGCCTTGCATGAATTATATGATTGGACGGAGGGCATACATAAAAAAGTTTTATTTCAAGTCCTAAGAAAATATGGACCGGATAAATTACAACTTTGATCTTGTCATTCTGATAAAGCACATAATTTTTACAGAACCGTTCATAGCAGACGGAAGTGTGCTTATGTGCTTTTTAGGCTGACAATTTCAGCTTTGATTTTATCCAAAATGCAGACGATGTCTGCGATTGTACCTTGACAATTTCATAAACCAATGCGTACAGGACGTGTGGAATATGTGGAGCCGCTTTGAGGATACGCCATAAGACACCTGCTTTTGCCTTTGGCAGAGGTGGATACGAAGGAATATTGAAAGCAGATATTGAAGTTAAGGTGTGGAGCGAGAAATATCCGGCATAAATGTGTAGCAGTTACACGGAGGCGTTGATACATATTTTTGATAATGATACTTCCGGCTTAGTCCGGTCAGATAAGATGACGGTGCGATACCGATGTGGGTAGTGTAATGAGCTGCCACCTGTACGGATTTTTAAAAATTATCTGTTGATGAGAGCACAGAAAAAGTTTTGTTCTGTCATGGATAGATAATGATAAAGGAAAGGAAAGTGCTTATGGGGAAAAAGACAGGTAAAGACAGAAAAGAGATTAAGGATGCAGATAGAATTATTGCGTTAGCTTTATTAAAACATCTATATAATAATGGAGAAATTTCAGAGTGTGTTTTTAGGAAAATTAAAAAATCAACAATGGAGAAAGTTTCAGTTGAAAATCGTGAATTTATATGATAATATAAATACATAGAAACAATGTAGGAAAAGGGAGGGGTGATGATGGAGGAAAGAAGAGTAGCGATATATGCTAGGGTTTCCACAGAGCATGAGGCACAAATTTCTGCTTTGGAGAATCAGGTACAGTATTATGATAATCTGTTCCAGTTTCATCCAGACTGGAAACTTTTCAAACGGTATATCGACGAGGGTATCACAGGAACTTCCGTAAATAAAAGACAGAGCTTCCTTGAGATGATGGATGATGCAAAAAATGGCTGTTTTGATTTGATTGTTACAAGGGAAGTGTCACGATTTGCGAGAAATACGGTTGATACGCTGCAACAGACCAGAATACTTAAAAAGTACGGTGTAGAAGTTTATTTTACAGAAGATAATATTTGGACACTAAATGACGATGATGGAGAACTTAGACTTACAATTATGGCAACTTTAGCACAGAATGAAAGTAAAAAGACTTCAACTCGTGTAAAAGCAGGACAGATGATTTCATTCCAAAACGGTGTGCCTTATGGTAATGGGAATATTTTAGGTTATGATCGGGTTGGCAGAGAATTTGTGATAAATGAAGAACAAGCAAAAACAGTCCGCATGATATATGATATGTATTTAGACGGAATGGGAATGAGAAAGATTCAATTCGCATTGGAAGCTGCCGGAAGAATGACATCGACTGGATTGACAAAATGGTATTCTTCATACATAAGCAGAGTGTTAAACAATCCGTTTTATTGTGGCATTATTGTTTATCGAAAAGAATATGTTCCAGATTACCTTGAACAGAAGAAAGTTAGGAACTTCGGGGATGTAGAACAGATTGCTGTGGAAGGAACACATGAACCTATTATTACGAAAGAAGAATTTGAAAAGGTAAGAAAAATGCTTGATTCTAAAACCCTTTCGGTTAATAATAGAGGTAGACGTGGCAAACATAAAGCAAATGATGTCTGGTGCAGAAAATTGAAATGCTATTGTGGTGCTTCTATGAACCGCAGAGTATGGAGAAGAGTAAATGATATTCCGCAATATTGCTATCAGTGTTATTCACAGGTTAGAACAGGAAGCATTGCTACCAGAACTAAAAAGGGATTGGATTTAGAGGGAATATGTGATTCGCCACTGGTTCCCGGTTGGAAACTTGGAACGATGGCTGATATAGTATTTCAGAAGTTTTGGCAGGATAGGACAAGTATTATACAGCTTGCAAATGAGATGTTAGAAGAGCATTTTATGGCTGATAAGGAAGTGGATTTTCAAAGGGAAATTGAAGAAACTACGAGAAAGATAAATGTTCTGGAGAAAAAGTATGATAATCTTGTAGATATGCGAATGTCAGGAGAGATTGATAAAGCTAAATTTGAAGAAAAGAAGGCTGCATTATTTTCGGATAAGGAAAAGTTGAAAAAGGTACTGGAATCATATCAAGTGGATGAGGAGGTATCCGATGAAGAATATCAGAATCGACTTCAAGTTCTAAAGTATGGATTAGAGCAGGATTTTAACTTTTCGACACATAGCATACCGGAAGAAGTAATAGATGCCTTTGTAAAGGAAATCATTGTATATCCGGATTGTTTTGTATGGAAACTAAATATATTTGATGATGAATTGCGATTGCAGGTATCGGGACGCAAAGGAAATTCATCAGCTACCCTAATTGAGAGTCCTACATTGGACAATGGCAGCACAGGCAGCTATCGCTGAGAAGAAAGCTAAATAATTAAAGTGTCAACAGGCAAAGTAAAATATCCTGTTAAGGGGCAAAACGCCCATCCAACAGAATAATTGCCCAAACATAAGAATTGACCTTGTAGCTCTGTAGAAATACAGATCCGCAAGGTCTTTTTTTATTATCATAGAGCAGCCTTAACAGCGATTTTTCCCAAAACCAATTTCCCCAAAATGATTCTCCCAAAAACAAAACATAAAAAGGCAAAAAACAAAAAAGAGAGGGTCAAACAATGAAAGAAGATAAAAAAATAGAAATAAATTATACAGAGAACATACCGGTAGAAATGACCGATAAACAAAAAGAATTAGAAGAACTGATGAAAGTAACCGAAGAGGACGAGGCTCTGTGGGAGGAAATCCAGAGAGAAGAAGCCAAAATTTCTAAGAATTACATGTATGTCAGAAAAAATATGACCTATAAGGGCGAAGAAATCCCAAAGGATGTGCCGTTTACGGAATACGGCGACTACATCATACGGAATTTCAAAGTCAGAAAGCCCGAAGAAGAATGGACTTATGAAGATTATAAAGAATACTGGTCAATCCATGACAGGCATATGATGTCTGCGGTAATCAAAGGATGGGGCAAACAAAAAGAGCCATTGACGAATTACCAAAAGCAATTTATAGAAATGGTGCGAAATGGGACAGACTTCAATAGTGATTCATGGCATGAACTTTTGGAAGGGCTTGAGTAGAGCATAATACGCCTGTAAAGTTTTACTTTCAGCCCGTAATCTAGCCAGTCTTTCTTCATTATTTCGGTCTGCATCTTCAATCATTTGTTTTAGAAATACACGGTGGGACTTAATTGCAGGTAATAGGATCATGTAGTGGGATCTTAGCCATCCAACGGTAACATCATTGTTCTGAACATATTTTTTACAAACATCAATTTGGTTGAGCAACGATGTAACATCTCCCTTATGTTCACCTTCGATTTCACTTGAATATGTATTTAAGGCAGAAATAAGTACCAATTTAGCATCCATAATAAAGACTCCTTTCTATATACTGGGCTGCTGCCAACGACCTGTATATAGAATTATAGGAGTGTGGCACAAAATAATCAACTACGAAAACATAGCAGCTTTAAAATAATAGGAAAACCGATTCTCCCTGGACAAAACATAAAAGGCAAAAACAGAAAAGAGAGGATCAACCAATGAAAGAAAATAAGAAATTAGAAACAAGTAACACAGAAGTCGTGGCAGAACCACCCATCCAAATAACCGACAACCGAAAGGAAATAACAGAACTAACAGAAGCGGAATTAAAAGAATTAGAAAGCGTAACAAAACAATTTGAAAAAGGCTCATCTGAGCATTTAAAGTATCTCAGAATGAATTTCAAGCACATAGGTGGGGAAATTCCCAAAGATGTACCAGTTACTAAATATTATAGATACATCATTGAGAATTTCAGCGTAAAGAAACCAGAAGAAGAGTGGACTAATATAGATTATAAAATCCATAGTTCTTTGAGTCAGAGACTTTTGGCAGCAAGTGAGCTTAGACAGCAATTAGAAAAGCAAGAAACGCCGCTGATTGAGAGACAGAAACGAATCATGGAGCGTGTTCGTAATGGAACTGACTATGATGTACATTCAAGTAAAGAGTTTCTCGAACGGCTTCAATAGTGCAAGATATGGCTGTAAATCATTATAATTAGTGCGTAATTCCAAAAGAGCTTCTTTGTCATTACGGATTTTAGCTTCATCAATATTGTTTTTTAGTGTCTTGCGATAACAAGTAATCGCTGGCAATATGACCGTGAGGTTGGATTTTATCCAATCAGCAGTTATATCATTGATGTCGTTGTTAGCAACATAATCTCTGCAAGTGACAACAGCATTGACTTTAGAAGTAGTATCACCTAATGAATCAATTTGGATTTGCAACAAATAATTATTTATGGCATTGAGAAGCGTATCTTTGTTCATAATAAACCTCCTGTATATGGTATAAGAATTAGTCGCAGAACTATTCTAATTATACAGCAAACCGGACAAAACCGATAGCAAATTATACCAATACAGGAGAAATATGGAAGTGGCGTAAAACCGCCAAATTCGGCAACAAATCAGACAAATAATAAATTGAGCGAATGTCAAGCCCAGAGCTGCAGAACGGTGCGAAAGCAGGCTTTACATAAGGGAAATTTGTTATAAACTGTAAAACCGCCAGATTCTTGGCAGGGAAATTAAGGGTAAAGGCAAATTATTAACTCAATAAAACTGCAATTTTATTGACTTTTTAAAACCACATTTAAGTGACGTAAAATAGATATATGGTATTACTTTGAGGTTGTGGGATTTACCCCTTGAGAGGATAAATGGTTTTGTCCCACGACATAAAGATTTAAACACAACAGCCCCTGGTAGAAATATCGGGGGCTGTTTTTGTATCAGTTGCTTCTTTCATAAAAATATGTTAAAATCTAATAAAAAGAATATAAATTGAAAAGGAAGGAGGATTCATTCTATGAATCATAGCAGGAAATTGCTGAAAAGGGTAATTGCAATTACAACTGCCGCTTCATTTGTTACAGTGGGGGGAGATACTGCATTGGCAGCAGGCTCCTATCGGGAGGCCGAGACAGCGGCGTATGATAATTTTGTAGCGGGAACAGCTTCTCTGTGGAATGATTATCTGGAAAATTATCAGAAAGCGCTGACGGGTTCCAAGGCAGTGATCGACCTGAAGCTGGAAGATACGGGAAAGCTTCTGCTTGGAAGTGCGGCAGGAGGAATGGATTTGTCCTGGCTTAACAATGTGAGTCTGGACACAAGCGTATCCATTCAGAAAGGTCTGGAGGCAGTGAAAATGGCGGTGCTTCTGAATGACTCTAGGCTTTGTGATCTGAATGCGTATGTGGATCTGGAGAATCTGATGGAGTATATGCAGGTTCCAGATATTTCAGGCGGGTATCTTCAGATTTCCATGCAGAATTTAGATAATGGTTTGTCCGCAGATTCTCTGAAAGAGTCAATGAATCTTCTTTCTGATCTAAGTATCCTTCTTCCGGATAAAGATACCGTGAGCTCTCTCCTGGGACGCTATGGCCATCTGATAATCGATAACATGGAGGATGGGCTCTCTGCACAGGAAAACGTTTCAGAAGAGGGTGTCAGTGAAGACTGTACCATGTATGAGGGCCAGATCAAAGCTGCAAATGCGGTGGAGATGGTCAGACAGATTGCTGAAACTGCCAGGGATGATAAAGAAATTAAGAGTCTGTTTGACAGCGCCGCAGAAGCCGGCATCAGCAAAGAAGAGCAGTACAAAGAGTTCCAGGATGCTCTGGATGAGCTGCTTTCAGAGGTTGAGACCGCAGATGAATCCGCTGACAACTCAACAGCAATTTACTCGAAAATATGGGTAAATGGAGAGGACAAGGTGGTAGGTCGTGAATTTGGAACGGTGGAGGGAACAGAGGAAACCCCGATTTTTGTCTGGAAAGCGCTTTCCGCCGGCAGTTCTTCAGGACTTCTTATAGGACTGGCGTCTGACGGTTCCACTGTGGCCCTGACAGGATCAGGAACAACGGAGAATGGCCTTCTGACAGGAGATTATACACTGACGGTAGACGGAACCGACTCTCTGGCAGTTCATGTGGAGAAGCTGGAAACAAAACCGGAAAAAGCCGGTTACTATAATGGTAAATTTACACTTACGATACCGACGAATGGATCTGAAGATGAGGAAGCCAATATGCTTTCAAGCTTTGCGGCAGAGATCAATCTCACTTCTGATCCGACAGCGGGGACAAGCAGAATGGATCTGAGCCTTACGATTTCTGGAATTTCTCTGGCAACCTTATCCATCGGCGGCGGCTATACAGCGGAAGTGGAAGTTCCGGATCTTGATACCGTGACGCCGGTTTATTCTGTTGAGGATGAGGATGATCTGACGGAGTATCTGAAGACGGTCAACTGGGATAGCTTGGCCGCCAATGCAGTTGCGGCAGGCGTACCGGAAGACCTTGTCTCTCAGTTTAAACTGACGCTTGAAAGTGCGGTGGAGAATACGCTCAATCCGCAGCCAGCCGATACGGAGACTGCTGAAACGATGGAAGAAGTAGCATAGAAAATAGCATAGAAAAAGGGAAGGCTTTTTGTGGAGGTCTTCCCTTTTTTGCTAAAAAATGATTTTACTTACCAGTATAAGCCCTGGCTGAAAAAGATTCAATAGCAAATGAAAAGGAGCTGTCCGCCAGTATTTCTGGTGCGACAGCTCTTTTCAGATGCTGCGATGGAGAGCTTCTGTAAGCTCTAATTGACTGCAAAGCTTAAAAATCCCAAACGCAGTCAATGAACCCACTGAAATCACATGACTGCAACTCCCAAAAACTTCAAAATAAGTCAATCAACCCTCAAAATCACATGCCCTCAACCTCTAAAATTCCTAAATGAGTTACCCCCATATCCAGCGCCATCCATTCCCGCCATATAGTCTTACCCCACCAGTCTGACGTAAGCCTCATATTTTTTGACCTTAAGCAGAAAGAGTTGTTCTAAGGGAAAGGCGGTCAGCCTGTCCCCTCGAATAAAAAGGCCTTCAAATAAAAAGTCAAAAAAGAATGACAAAGTCCCTCTTTCATGTTAGGATGAAATACACTAGGAGCATTGAGGAGGCAAAAGAGATGAAAAAATGGTTAGCAGTATTTACATGTGGACTGCTGCTTTCTGCCGGCGTATGTATGAGTCAGGCGGAGGGAGCAGGGAAAGATACTCTGTATGAGAAAGGAAAAGAGATAGCGGAACTTGTGATAGATGCGGTACGTTCCGAAGATTATGTAAATCTCTATTCTGCCAGCGAGGATGTGAGCAATCTGTTGAAAGAAGTGGGAACGGCAGAGTGGGCGGAGCCGGAGGCTGTGTATGAGGTTACGGTGTCTGATGCATTTTATAAAACTTTGGATGAAGCTGGAGCTCTGAACAATCTCTCAGAAGAACTGGCAAAAATAGTAAAAAGTAAACTTTTCACTTCCATGGTCTATCAGATCAGCGGATACAGCAGCTCTGTAGAGCTGGCAGCTGCAAGTGTCTGCAGCGCAGGAAAAACTTTTTTGGCTCCGGAGATTACAGAAAATAATATCTGTATTTATACCTACGATGACGGCAAGCCCATAGCAGTCACTTTTATTCTCGGCGACGACGGAACCGTGAGCGCCAATGGAATTATTATCCTGAACGACGATTTCCAGCACGATTCCGTGGAAGAGATTGAAGAAGCTTTTGCGGACTTCCAGGCAGAAGTGACGCAGATTAAATAAAAAGGAGTATATTATGACACAGGAACCACAGCAGCCCCACAAGAGACGGGTGCGCTATAAAGGAAAATATCCGAAGAAATTTGAGGAAAAATATAAGGAACTTCAGCCGGAAAAATATCAGGACACGATTCAGCATGTGATCCAAAAGGGCAATACGCCGGCGGGCATGCACATTTCCATTATGGTAAAGGAGATCATCGATTTCCTTGAGATTAAACCGGGAGAGATTGGTTTTGACGCTACATTAGGCTACGGCGGCCATACGAAAGCCATGCTGGAATGCTTAAAAGGAGAGGGCCATATCTATGCCACAGACGTGGACCACGAGGAAGCCGCCAAGACGAAAAAACGGCTGGAAGAGCTGGGCTTCGGCGAGGATATTCTGACAATCAAACTCCAGAACTTCTGCACGATTGATGAGATTGCCAGAGAGGTGGGAGGCTTTGATTTTCTGCTGGCAGATTTGGGCGTATCTTCCATGCAGATCGACAACCCGAAACGGGGCTTTTCCTTCAAGGTGGACGGCCCTCTGGACCTTCGCCTGGATCAGGAAAGCGGCATCAGCGCGGCGGAGCGGCTTCGCACCATTTCCCGGGATGAACTGGCCGGTATGCTCTATGAGAACTCTGACGAGCCCTACTGCGAGGAGCTGGCCAAAGCCATCACCGACGAGATCCGGAAAGGCAATCCCATGGACACAACCACAGCCCTTCGGGAGGTCATCGAGAAGACGCTGGATTTCCTTCCGGAAAAAGAGAAAAAAGACACGATCAAAAAGACCTGCCAGCGGACCTTTCAGGCGCTCCGCATCGATGTGAACCGGGAGTTCGAGGTTCTCTATGAGTTTATGGAGAAGCTTCCGGATGCTCTTCGTCCCGGCGGAAGAGCAGCGATTCTTACCTTCCATTCCGGTGAGGACAAGCTGGTGAAAAAGGCGCTGAAGGAGGGCTATAAGGCCGGAATTTACGCGGATTATGCCAAAGACGTGATTCGTCCCTCAGCCCAGGAGTGCGTTCAAAACGGCCGGGCCCGCTCTACGAAAATGCGCTGGGCCATCAAAGCATAAGACGGGAATAAAAAAACGATGAGAAGACAGAAGAGAAAGATGACAGAATTTCTGATATTGGCTGTTGTTTTGTCCCTGACCGCCTGCAGCGGGAAAAACACGGAGGCTGAGACGGAGACCCAGTCGGAGAGCACGACAGAAGCGGAATTTTCCGGTATCATCGATGTGAAAACGGACTGGAAGGCAACTTTTGAAGCCGTACTGATGAAAGAGCGCGGGGTAAAACCGGATCATTACGAAGAGCTTGGCAGCGGAATCTATCAGGTTTATGTGGAGAAGGATGGAAAAGTCATTCCCTACGCCATCGTCGATTCCACTACCGGCGAGTACCACGGATAAAAATGAGAAAATTTTTCAACAATCCTCTGCCTCAGGCGGAGGATTCGTGCTATAATAACAGTAAACCGCGTCTTTATGCGGAAAAAAGAAAGGATGAAGGATCATGGTAATTGGCAGATATTATCGGCTTTCAAAGACGATTACAGAGGAACAGGCAGAGCAGATTGTAAAGGAGCTCGCTGCAAGAGAAGACGTAAAGGCAGTGGCATTCACGGATGACCGGAAAATGCTGCGTATGGAAAGCATTGACGGAGAGTACAAGGATATCATGTACTATGCGGTAAACGTTCTGAGCCGTGAGGCAGGCGGCTGCGAGATCTCCTTCGATCACTTCGATACTGAGGCGCTGGAGAAAGCGCTCAAGGAGAAATAAAAATCGTTTTGGAGCATTTTGTTCCGTTTTGGGGTGGAAAAAGCAAAAATGGCGTGCTATGATACTCTCAAGGGAACTTTTCCGGGAGCTGTACGAGACGGAGGAGAGCATCGCGGGAATCGGGATGAGGGTGGGCTATTCCAACCCCGGCAAATTTTCAGCAGCTTTTCAGTCGGTGATGAACCATACCCCATCGGACTACCGGAAAATGATCACATTTTATCAATAAATTGTCTTGACAAAAAAACAATATTCCGGTATGATTTTGGTTAGAAGAAACTAACGTATGCGGCGGGAGTGAACTCCAGCCGCGATTTTTAAATATATAGGTTAGAACAAGCTAACTAATAGTCAGGAGGAATCTATGAGCGTAGTAATTATCGGTGGAAATGAAAGAATGGTTTGTCAGTATTCAGATATCTGTAAATGTTATGGCTGCAAGGCCAAGGTATTCCCGAAGGAGCACGGATCTGTGAGAAAAAAGATCGGCTGTCCGGATCTTCTGATCCTGTTTACCAATACCGTTTCCCATAAAATGGTAATTACTGCCGCTCAGGAGGCAAAGAGGAACAACGTGCCCATCGCCAGAATTCATACCAGCAGTGCAGCGGCTCTGAAGACTGTTCTTGATGAGTATTGCGTGGCAAATGCCTGATAGATGAAAAAAAATATCAAAAACGAAAAATAACTTGAAATTTGGTCGAATCCTGATATATAATAATTCCTAAATTTCAAAGACACTAAAACAATCACATATCAGGAGGTACATAAAAATGGCAAAATTCAGTGATATCAATTGGAAAAATCCGGGACTCTTTGCAGCAGGCGTTCTTTTCGGAACAGCAGGAATCAAGGCACTGTCCAGTAAGGATGCGAAGAAGCTTTACACCAACTGCACCGCAGCAGTTCTCCGGGCGAAAGAGTGTGTGATGAAGACCGTCACCACCGTTCAGGAAAACGCAACTGATATTTACGAGGGCGCAAAGGAAATCAACGAGGAGCGCGCAGCTGCTGAGGAAGCCTTCGAGGATGCAGCAGAGGACGAGACCACCACTGATTTCAAAGAAGAGACCGAGACCACAGAAGAGTAAAAAAGAAGACACCTGCAGAGCTTTCTGCAGGTGTTTTTAAAGGAGTGAGCCAGTTGAAATTTCGGATTAAGCACGAAATAAAGGGACGTATGAGAGTTCATATGGCCCAGAAAAGAATGAGTTACGAGCAGGCCGATACCCTGCTTTATTATCTGCAGACGATTCCGGGTGTGGAGTCAGCCAATGTCTATGACCGCACAGCAGATGCGGCCATCCGCTACAGCTGCTCCAGAGAGGTTGTGATCCAGGCTCTGCGGAGCTTCCATTATGATGAAGTGGAAACTCCGGAGGGTGTGATTGAGAACTCCGGAAGAGAACTGAACAGCCGTTACCAGGAAAAACTCATCAACAAAATTCTCTTTCATTATGGAAGAAAGTTTCTCCTTCCGGCACCCATCAGAGCCTGCTATACGACGGTTATGTCCGCAAAGTACATCTGGAAAGGCGTCAAGACTCTCTGGCGAAGGAAGATCGAAGTCCCGGTCCTGGACGCGACGGCCATCGGCGTTTCCGTTTTCCGCGGCGATATAAACACCGCAGCTTCCATCATGTTTCTTTTAGGAATTGGAGAACTTCTGGAAGAGTGGACACATAAGAAATCCGTCGGAGATCTGGCGCGTACGATGTCCTTAAATGTAGGTTCCGTATGGCTGAAACAGGCGGACGGTCAGGAGGTTCAGATCTCCGCCAACGATGTGAAGCTGGACGATCAGCTTGTGATTCATATGGGAACCGTGATCCCCTTCGACGGAACCGTAGTAGCCGGCGAGGCTATGGTCAACCAGGCTTCCCTGACCGGTGAATCCGTGGCTGTACGGAGAGCCGAGGGCAGTTCCGTTTATGCAGGAACCGTTGTGGAAGAGGGCGAGCTGACGATCCAAGTGAAATCTGTGGGCGGCAGCAGCCGTTATGACAAGATCGTTACGATGATCGAGGAGTCCGAGAAACTGAAATCCGGTGTGGAGAGCAAGGCCGAGCATCTGGCTGACCGTCTGGTTCCCTATTCTTTGGGCGGAACGGCTCTGACCTATCTGCTGACGAGAAATGCCACCAAGGCCCTGTCCATTCTGATGGTAGACTTCTCCTGCGCCCTGAAGCTTGCAATGCCGATCTCCGTGCTGTCTGCAATCCGTCAGGCCAGCACCCACAAGATTACAGTCAAGGGCGGCAAATACATGGAGGCGGTTTCTGAGGCTTCCACCATTGTTTTTGATAAGACAGGTACCCTGACCAAGGCAAGACCTACCGTTGCAAAGGTTGTTTCCTTCTGCGAGAAGAGCGAGGATGAGCTTCTTCGTATCGCTGCCTGCCTGGAGGAGCATTTCCCGCACTCTATGGCAAAAGCAGTGGTCAACGCAGCAAAGGAAAAGAATCTTTCCCACGAGGAAATGCATTCCAAAGTGGAATATATCGTGGCCCACGGCATTTCCACCACCATTGCAACGAAGAAAGTCATCATCGGAAGCCATCATTTTGTCTTTGAAGATGAAAAATGCGTCATCCCTGAGGGCATGGAGCAGAGGTTTGCAGAGCTTCCTGAGGAGTATTCCCACCTGTATCTCGCTATCGAGGGCAGGCTGGTAGCCGTGATCTGTATCGAAGATCCGCTGCGTCCGGAGGCTCGCGACGTCATTAAGAACCTAAAAAAAGTAGGTTTCCAGAAGATCGTCATGATGACCGGAGACAGCGACCGTACGGCGAAAGCCATCGCGGCAAAGGTTGGCGTTGACGAGTATTATTCCGAAGTGCTGCCGGAAGACAAGGCAAGCTTTGTGGAGAAAGAGAAATCCAAAGGCCGGAAGGTGATCATGATTGGCGACGGCATCAACGATTCTCCGGCTCTTTCCGCGGCTGATGTGGGAATTGCCATCGGAGACGGCGCAGAGATCGCCCGTGAGATTGCCGATATCACGATCGGAGCAGATAATCTAGAGGAGGTTGTGATTCTCCGGAAGATCAGCGACGGCCTGATGAAACGGATTCACGGAAACTACCGCTTCATCGTAGGCTTCAACGCAGGCCTCATCGCCCTGGGCGTGGCCGGCGTGATCATGCCGACGACTTCCGCCCTGCTTCACAATACTTCCACTCTGGCCATCGGCCTGAAGAGCATGGGAAATCTGAATATTTAAAAACAGTAAGAAAAAAATCCCGGAAAGACCAGGTAAGAAAAGGTTTTTCCGGGATTTCTTTGTTTACAGGGCCTTGATGGCGATTTCCAGCCCTTTTGCAATCATGGAGAGCTCCATGGCTGGCGTGCCTTCTTTCTTTCCTTCGAGTTGTTCCGGGATAAATGGAACATGGATAAAGCCGGAACGCATACCGGGAAACTCATGGGTGGCCAGATAAAGACCGGCGTACATGACGGTGTTGCAGACATAGGAACCGGCGGAGTAGGAAAGGCTGGTGGAAATCCCGGCTTCGTTCATGGCTTCCATCATTTTTTTCACGGGAAGCGTCGTGAAATAGGCTGTCTCTCCGTCTTTTTCCACGGGAATATCCTCTGGGGAATAACCGTCATTGTCGGGGATCCGAGCGTCCATAAGATTGATGGCCACGCGTTCCAGCGTGATGTTGGGACGGCCTCCTGCCTGCCCTACGGAGATAAGAACGTCGGGATTCAGGGCGCGGACCTTTTCTGCGAGCAGGGCGGGAGTGCCTTCAAAGGTGACGGGAAGTTCCAGCTTTGTGATACGGTGCTCTCCGATAGTTTCCGGGAGCAGACGGACCGCCTCATAGGACGGATTGATGGTCTCGCCGCCAAAAGGCGCAAAACCGGTGGTCAGAATTTTCATGAGAAAAACACCTCCTTCTGTTATCGTAGCGGGAATTACAGCGGCTGTCAATCAAATACTCCGTTGCAAGCAACGAGTATTTGATCCTCGCGGCAGTCGCCAAATATCCATGCAAGCATGGCTACTTGGCTCGTTGCTCGCGGGAATAAAAGAATTGCTTTTATTGGAAAGGTGCGATATATTAGAAATACTGACGCAAAAAAACGAATGACAGCAAGAAAGGAAGAAAAAAGTGAAAAAGTATATTGGGGACAAACGGTTTTACCGGATGGTTCTTGCAGTGGTGGTTCCGATCATGATACAGAACGGAATCACAAACTTTGTGAGCCTTCTGGACAACATTATGGTAGGTCAGGTGGGAACAGAGCAGATGTCCGGCGTGGCCATTGCCAACCAGCTGATTTTCGTATTCAACCTCTGCATCTTCGGGGCGGTATCCGGAGCGGGTATTTTCGGGGCCCAGTTTTATGGAAGCGGAGACCACGAGGGCGTTCGTGATACGCTGCGCTTCAAACTCGTAATTTCGGTACTCTTATTTTTGTGTGCGGCGCTGATTTTTACCGGAGCGGGAGAGCAGCTGATCCGCCTTTATCTCAACGGGGAGAGCGAGAGCGTGGATCCGGAAAAAACGCTGGCTTATGGTATGGCTTACCTTCGTATCATGATTCCGGGACTTTTGCCCTTTGCCCTGGTGCAGTCTTATGCGGGAACCTTAAGAGAGACCGGAGAGACCATGCTTCCGATGAAGGCGGGCATTGTCTCTGTCCTGGTAAACCTCATGCTGAATTATCTTCTGATCTTCGGTAAATTCGGCTGCCCGAAGCTGGGAGCTGAGGGAGCTGCTGTGGCGACGGTGACGGCCCGTTTTGTGGAGGTCGCTATCGTCATCAGCTGGACGCACCGCCATACGAAGGAGAATCTCTTCGCCCATGGTCTCTACAGAAATTTCCATATTCCGGTCCATCTGGCCGGTCAGATTCTGCGAAAGGGTACACCGCTGATGCTGAACGAGACCCTCTGGTCTCTGGGAATGGCGGCTCTGATGCAGTGCTATTCCGTGAGAGGACTTTCCGTGGTGGCTGCCATGAACATTTCCTCCACGATCTCCAACCTGTTCAGTATCGTTTTCATGGCCATGGGAAATGCGGTGGCTATCATCGTGGGCCAGCTTCTCGGCGCAGGCAAGATGGAAGAGGCGAAGGATACCGACGTGAAGCTGATCTTTTTCTCCGTGGTCAGCTGTGCGGTGGTCGGCGTGGGAATGGCTGTTTTCGCACCTTTCTTCCCGAGACTTTATAACACAGAGCCTGCGATCCGTGAGATGGCGAGAGACTTTATCTGGGTGGCGGCGATCCTCATGCCGATGAACGCCTTCGTGAACGCTTCCTATTTTACTCTGCGTTCCGGCGGAAAGACCGTCATTACCTTCTTCTTTGACTGCGGTTACGTCTGGGTGGTGAGCATTCCGCTGGCTTACTGCCTGAGCCGTTTTACAGACCTTCCGATCCAGCCACTTTACTTTATCTGCCAGGGTGCGGATATTCTGAAATGTGTTGTTGGCTACATTCTGGTGAAGAAAGGGGTCTGGATTGAGAAACTCGTGGACCATTCCATGGCGTAATTCAGAAAAAAATAAAGAAAAATTAAAATAAGATCCCGGCAAACATGGTATACTGTAGAAAAAAGACCGGGAGGTGCTTTATGAAGAAAAGACGACTGTTTTTGGCTGCGGCAGCGCTCTCCGTCTTTCTCGTGGGCGGCTGTCAGAGCCGCGGGGAAGAGGAAAAGCCCATCGAGGCCATGTACATTGAAAAAGGCGATGATTTTCAGATTTTTGTGGATACTTCCACAGATGTACTTTTTGATGCCTACATTCCGGAAGGAACTGAGGAGCTTACTACCGGCGATCTGGTGAAGATCTACGGAGACGGTATCATGCTGGAAAGTTATCCCGGCCAGTATCCCGGTGTGACCCGGATCGTTGTCACCAAACAGGGAACGGAAGAGGATGCGGAAAAGTATGAGAGCCTGGTGGACGAGGTCTATCAGGAGCCGGATCCTTCGGAACCACCCTATCTGAATCTGGAGTACCGTACGAAAGAGGCAGTGGTGAGTGCAGTGGCGGACAGGGGCGGATATACCTGGAGTTATACCGATGAAAACGGTGAAGACCAGGAGGTTTCCGTGGATGCCGCGTTTGTTCTGGAGTGGGATACCCTCAACGACATACGTCTGAATGAGAAAACGGACGTGCTTCTCTATTTTTCGAGGGAGGCGAAGGACGTTTCGGTGATCCGCTATGAGCCGTCGCTGAAAAAACAGAGCACGGAAGAGACAGAAGAAAATGATGAGCCGGAGAGTGAACTCATCAAGGTCTCAGAGGAAGAGGATGAAAATGGCAAAAAGCAGTTCATTCTGAAGGATCTTCTGGATAAGGGCATTTATCTTGTGACGGCAGAGTTTGACCAGGGGACCGTGGAATACGGCTTTGAAGTGAAAAAGAGCGCAAAATCCTCATAAAAAGAAACAGCAGAGAGTCTTGCTGATGGACTCCCTGCTGTTTTTTTAGTGAATCGTGATCGTGTACTGAGCGTGGAAAGTTTTGTGGGCCTCCAGACGGTTGATATCCGGTTTCTCGGAGAGATCGCCGGTGAAGCCGTAATTGTCTGCACGGCCGAGCCAGGGCTCCAGACAGACGAAGGGAGCGCCTTTGGCAGCCCAGATACCGAAGCTTGTAAAGCCCGGGCAGCTTAAGGAAACGTAAGGCGTTCCGTCGGGATAACCGATGCCGGCCCAGTCGATCTGGTGGTCGAAGACCAGGGCGTCGTTGTCAAACATGTGATCCGTCAACTGAGCGCTTCCGTTTTCCAGCGGAAGGACTCTGGACTGGTCGGCCAAGATTGTGCCGTATTTCTGATCGATGAGGAAGTAGACCGGATCTTTTTCCGTGTGGAAAAGAAGTTTGTAGTCCGAGTATTTCGTGCCGAGAAGAGCAGGTACCTTGAAGGCCGGATGCCCACCGATGGTGAAATACATCACATCGTCGCCGGTATTTTCCACATCCCACTCCACCTGGATTTCATTTCCTTTCAGGGTCTGGGTCACGGTGAGTACGAAGTCAAAAGGATAGCCTTTCTTTGTCTCCGGGGTGGAAGTGATCCGGTGGGTCACGGAAGTCTCCGTCTCAGAAAACAGGGTGAAATCCGTATCTCTCGCGAAGCCGTGAGCCTGGGAAGGATAGGTCACGCCCTTATAGCGGTAGTTGGCCTCATAGTGGCGGCCGACGTTGGGGAAAAGGATGGGAGCATGCCGTTTCCAGAATTTGGGGTCCGCCTCCCAGAGTACGTCCCTGTTGTTTTTCTTGTCAAAAATGCGGGATAATTCCGCGCCGTGGTCATCGATGGTGATGGCCAGACGGTCGTTTTCAAGTGTATGTACAGCCATGATTGTAAACCTCCTTAGAAAATTCGCTGTGTTCATTATAGACGTTTGGGAGAAAATGTGCAACCGGGAATAAAGTGTGGTATACTAAATTGTGGGAACAGCGGTTCCCAATTTTAGAAAGTTTGGTGAAACAATGAGATTTTTATATGAAGAAACAGCGGCTGGTATCCGGATTCTGCGTTCCTTCGGGGGGGATCCCTCTGTGGTACTGCCGGAAATGGTGGAAGGAAAGCCGGTGACAGAGCTTGGTCCCTATGCCTTTTCGGATCATATCGACCAAAAAGACCTTGAAAAAGCGATAGAGACCGGCCGTTTCTGCCGGGAAGACGGCGAGGCCGCAGACGGCACCGATGAAAACCTCTCTGTCTCCGGAGAAAAAGTAAGCGAAGTCTTTCTTCCTGAGACTCTGAAAAAAATCGGGCGCTACGCCTTTTACAACTGCCGGAAACTGAAAAAAATTGCTCTGGGCGGAACCTGCATGGATGTGGGGGCCGGAGCCTTCACCGGCTGTCATCAGGTGGAGGAAATCCGGATCACAGTTCAGTCGGACGGGACCTCAGCTCTCAGAGAAATTCTGACGGAGCTTCCGGAGACAATCCGGGTGGACTGGAAAAAAGAGGGCCTGAAAGGCGTTTTCTGGTTCCCGGAATTTTTCGAGGAGGGTGTGGAGAACACTCCGGCCCGGATTCTGGAAAATCACATCCACGGGAGCGGCCTTCGTTACCGGAACTGTTTTGCCCGGAACAGCCTTAACATCCGGGAATATGATGAACTTTTCCCTTATGCAAAAGCCTGGGAGGAGGAAGGCGTGGTCCTGAAGATGGCGCTGGGACGGCTTCTTTTTCCTGTGGAACTGGGCGAAAAGGCGGAAGAACATTATCTTTCCCACATCCGGGAGCATCTTGTGGAGGCGGCCCGGATTCTGACGGAGGAGAAGGATTACCGGAGCCTGGGAGCTCTTCTTGAGAGAGTGAAACCGGATCGGGAAGCACTGGAACAGCTTCTTTCCATGGCGCAGGAGCAGAAAGACATGGAGGCGGTGAGCCTCTTTATGGACCGGCTTCATCAGAATACGAAGATCAAAAGGAAGGTGTTTGAGCTTTGAATCCCATTCATGAACTGCAGAAAAAAGAAGAAGAGAAGCTCGATATCGCCAGCGATATTCTGGCAAATGCCCGGAATGAGCTCTATTTCGCCCTGCGTTACCTGGATACGGCCCTTTCTGCCCTGCATTTTCAGGCAGATCCCGGCTGTGAGACCCTTGGTACCGACGGCGGCTTTCTTTATTTCAATCCGGACTGGCTTCTGAACGCTTTCCTGAACGGAAAAGTGCGGGTCAACCGGCTCTATCTCCATGAGGTGCTTCACTGTCTCTTCTGCCACCTCTGGCAGGGAGAGAAAAGAGACGCTTTTCGCTGGGATCTGGCCTGCGATATGGCGGTGGAATCCATTTTGGATGAGCTGTATCTTCCGGCGGTTTACCGTAGACCCGGCGCTTTCCGGAAAGAGTGCTACCGGAAAATGAAGGAGGAGCTGAAGGTCCTGACGGCGGAGGGCATTTACCATCAGCTGGAAAAAATCCAGGAGGAAGAGACTCTGGCCCGGATGGCCGGGGAGTTTCGGCTGGACGATCACAGCCGCTGGCTGCGGGATGGTAAGGGGAACACCGCCAGAAACCGCCAGAAGGAGTGGCAGGATCTCCGGGAAAAAATGCAGACGGAGATGGAGACCCTGGCTAAGGAGGCAGCAGGGGATTCCAAGAGCCTTCTCGAGCGAATCCAGGTGGAAAACCGGGAGCGCTACGATTACAAAGAGTTTTTGCGGAAGTTTTCGGTTCTGAAAGAGGAGATGCAGGTGGACCCGGATTCTTTCGATTATATTTTCTATACCTACGGGCTGGAGCACTATGGAAATATGCCCCTGATTGAGCCGCTGGAGACCAAGGAGATTCGGAAAATTGAGGATTTTGTCATCGTCATCGACACCTCCATGTCCTGCAAGGGGGAGCTGATCCGTCATTTCCTGGAGGAGACCTATTCGGTACTCTCGGAGTCGGAGAGCTTTTTCCGGAAGATCAATGTTCACATCATCCAGTGCGATGAGAAGATCCGGGAGGATCAGGTGATCCATGACAGCCGGGAGATGGAGCGATATTTGAAGAATTTTACGGTCCATGGCTTTGGCGGAACGGATTTCCGCCCTGCTTTTACTTATGTGTCCCAGCTTCTGGAGGCAGGGGCCTTTACGAAGCTTCGGGGGCTGATCTATTTCACCGACGGCTACGGTATCTTCCCGGTGAAAATGCCGCCCTATGATACGGTCTTTGTTTTCATGCGGGAAGACTACCGGGACGTGGACGTACCGCCCTGGGCGATGAAACTAGTACAGTGAAAATTAAGTATCTGCTATATTGACGCAGGATGATTTCTTCA
>ERZ824488.169-NODE-169-length-88841-cov-15.777938_pt1 | contig 88841 bp, 100 predicted proteins | sample MGYA00519936_ERZ824488 | MGnify/ENA primary metagenome ERZ824488 (study PRJEB31778, sample SAMEA3449153) | human gut metagenome | biome: human gut; feature: human-associated habitat; material: faeces | place: United Kingdom | collected 2010/2012 ...
GTGCCTGACGGCACGCCTGCGGGGGCGAATGCCCCCCGCAGAGTTCCGGCTGCGCTGGAACGTGCGCCCCAAGGATCCGACTCCAACCTTATCCGCATAAAGCCACGGGCTGCGTGAATAAGGAAAAGCGCAGAATGCAGGATTAGCCAATCTTTTCGATCTTAAGAGAACTGACAATAAACTTATAGCCAGCCTCCTCAAGGTACCGATGGGTGCGGATGCTTGTATTGTATTCACCGCCATATTTCCATGAAAACACATCTACCTGTTTATCGATGTGCTGCTCGATCAATCGCTTTGCATCTACAATTTCGTGCTGGAGCATTTCAGGGGAGGCATTCAGCTGCAGCTCTGCATGGCTTCCTGTATGGCAGCAGATCTCGTGATGCTTGGAAAGCTCTTGTATTTCACTCCAGCTGAGCGCATAACGACCATCGGTATACTCATCGGCACAAATATCTGCCAGCTCATGTGCCTGTGCATAGGAAAGCTGCTTGCCAGCGGGTATATCTATGAAAAATGCAGGAATGAAAAACCAACCGCAGAAACCATATTTCTCCAATAATGGATACATTACGTCATACTGATTGCGTAATCCGTCAAATAGGGCAATAACGAGTCCTGGCTTTTTCTTTGGCCATTTACGGGTTTCAAAAAAGCGGTCAAGGTCTTCTGTGGTAACAGGGCAGAAATGTTCTGCATATGCGGCAATTTCATTTTCAAATCTATCCGCGTCCACAGAGGCAGTGTTTTGATACTGGATCATACGGATGTAGGAATTCGTAACCAAATAGCGGAACATCTCTAACGTGCGCCTATCTCGGGTAAGGGATTCGGCGAATTTTTTAATATCCAGGTTACTCATGACAGGCCTCCTGCAAGCTAAAATGCTTTTCCAGGTACATTCTTATAACTTCCGAATGGGTTTTCAATTCCGGTTCATTCTCATTATTTTCCGGAGGGACGCTTAAGAAGCAATGGGAAGCCAGGGCTCGCATGGCTCTCTCAATGGGGGCTTCATCCGATTCATCTACTTCCTGTTCGTACAGATTGGTGTATAGCGCAGCACCGACAGCCAGCAGCAGACCCATAGATGGATCCGCTTCTGCAGATTCGCAGGGTTCCTTATCCCACAAACCGAAATCTTCCAGGCCAAGATACATGGGAATACCGATTTCCTCCGGATTTTCCTTACGGCAGCGCATGATGCGCTCCTTAAAGGAACTGAGCTCATCTGCACCAATGCGGCGGAATACATCTTCAATGCTGTCATCTACCCCATCGCTGTCATAGAAGTCCAGCTGATCCAGATTCCATGCGGCAATGCGCATGCGAACACGGCGGGCGGTAAACAGAACGATCAGCAGGCAAATCCCTTCCGAAACAAGGAAAGAGAACCATATGCCGGTTACGCCCCAGAAAAATGCACATACAAACGCGGAAAGAACGGGAATAAGAATACCACGCAGCAGGGAAACCCAGAATGCCTCACTGGTTGCCTGGACGGATTCAAAATAGGCATTAAATGCAAGGGTCACGCCTGCCATCAGGTAACACGGAAAGACAATGCGGATCCCGTTTCGACTCATAGCAAGGAACGCCTGGTCAGAGGAGTTAACCAGTATGCGGACGAGCAGATCAGGAAAGAGTTCACCTACGAGAACATAAATACCGGCAAGTACAAGGGAGGCAATCACGCCGGCACGAAGAAAACTGCGTACCCGGTGATTTTTTCCAGCTCCGTCATTGTAGCTGATAAGGGGCTGCATCGTGCTGGCCACACCGGAAAGTGTGTTAAGAATAACGGTGCCGAAGTTGGCGATAACACCGTATGCCGCCACAGCCAGTTCGCCTGCCTGAGGAAGGGCAACGAGGATCATGTTGATGACCAGAACGATCAGGGCTCCTGCAAGTTCACGAAGGCAGCTGGAGGCACCTATGCCGATGACCTTTCCAAGCTCCTTTACATCTGGTTTGCACTGCCAGAGATGCAGGCCGGAGCCCTTTCGAAATGTGCCGGCAAATAATATCAAAGTGGTTGCGGCAACTCCAATACCGGTGGCAAGGGAGGCGCCCCACATACCCCAGTTAAACAGGGTGATAAACAGTATATCCAGCACAACGTTGATGCCTACACCGATGCTGTTGCCGATAGCTGCCAGGCGTGGTGCCATGTCATTTCGCAGAAAATGCGTAAAGAACATTTCATACATGTAAAATGGCGCCAAAACGAACACGTAATACAGATAATCTACAGCGCCCTGGCGGTAACTGCCTACTGCACCCAGAAAAGTGGCAAGAGGTTCCAGAAACAAAAGCCCCACCGCCATGATAACGATCCCTACAAAGGTACAGGCAAGAAGCGAAGCGCCATAGATGCTTTTGGCGCGGCACTCCTGTTGTTCTCCAAGGGAAGAAGAATACAGGTTTGCACCGCCAGCACCAAAAAGACTTCCTAGTGCGTAAAGAAAACCTGTGACCGGAACCGCTATGTTAAGGGAAGCCAGGCCCAACTCGCCGACACTTTGTCCCACACAGATGGTATCAACAAAAAAGTTAAGAGAAATAAGCAGAGAAGCGGGAACGGTAGAAATCAGGTAACGCCAAAACAGCTTACCGGGATTATCCGCTAATAAATCCAATTTCATATAAACCTCCGTAATTTATTTGTAAAAATGTATTAAAATACAAATAACGGACGGGGGTAGTATTGGAAATAGTTTTTCTTTTTTTGCGCGCAGAAAGGCGAGGAGGGGTCTTTGAAGAAAGAATTTAAGGGGTGATCATGCAGTCAGGCATAACCGGTTTTTTTGATACGGAAATACAGCGTGAAAAGGGAAAAGACAGAGGAAGTGGAAGGGGAACCGATGGTGCATCCGCGCATGTTCGGGATGCGGTTAAGCGTACACATAAAATTCCTTTCTGGTTTATAGTGCAAAAACACTATGTTTTGTTAAAACCATTTTTACGGTAGCAGACAAAATATATATTGTCAAGGGGGATTTGCAAGATTTTCAATTGCGGGATAAAGAGACCGTGTGCTACAATAGCACCATGTCATGCGCAAGGGAGAGCCAATGAAAGCACGATCTTTTCTTTGTAAAATCAAGGATATCAAGCTTACAAGCAAATTATTGGCACTGTATGTGGTTATGATCCTGCTGTTTGTAGGCAGCACCGTACTGTATTATTGCGGAAGTTATGATGCCCTTGTACGGGAGGGGCAGATGTTGTCAGACATACTGGTCAAGCAAACAAAAAGCTCTCTCGCCACGTCCATGGACAACATAATGCGGGCGATTTTTGATACCTACAACGTTCGGCTGCTGTCCAGCTGCCTGCCCGGGCGAGATGCGAACGAGAACTATTATGCCTATGCGTATTCGGTTCAAAACTCATTGATCGAATTTCTGTCTTTGGCAGACAATGTAAACTGGATCGTTGCGGTAGATGCAAACGACGAAGCTTTTTACAGCAGCCGCAGGTTTTCTCCGAGGATCAACTATGCGTATCGTGAAAATCTTCAGCGGGATAAAGCAGACTGCATGAACTTCCAGGGGCGGCTGTTGTGGCGGCGGCAGGAGGACGGCACTATCAATGTCAGTCGGATGCTTTTTGCATTGCCCTCCATGCGCTATACCGGATATGTGATCATCAATATAGACGCTGATGTATTCGGACAGGATGCACAGCCGCTGGCCAATGCAGGCTCCATTGTATTTGATTCCTATGGGACGCCCATGCTGTATACCCTGAATGATTCCATGCTGCCGCTTCTGGAACTGGATCCGGGATCCAGGAACGATTCAGCCATAGACACACAAACTTATTCGCTAAGCTGGGAATCTATTACCAACAGCAGCCTGTGGCTTTGCCAAATTGTGAATCTGGGGTATGCGCCTCAGGAAATGCGGCGGCTGATCGGAATGTATGTTACCGCATGCTCAGGCATTTTGCTGTTGGCATCTTCGGTGATGCTGGCAATTTTCCGGCAAATCAAGCGCAACATAACCACGGTGCAAAACGGCATAACAGCGATTGCCTCAGGAGATCTGAACTGCGTGATCGTCCCCGATGCCATGGATGAGATCGGCATGATCGGCAATTCTATCAATTCGATGGCTGGAAACATCAAGGAACTCATGCGAAAAGTGGAAGAGGAGTCTCTTTTGAGACGTCAGGCTGAATTCAGCCAGCTTGAATTTCAATACAGCGCCCTACAGGCGCAGATCAATCCGCACTTTTTGTTCAATGCACTGGAATCCATCAGCGGATTGGCAAAGCTGAACAACGATATGCAAACCAGTCATGCCACGCAATGTCTGGCGGGGATATTCCGGCAAAATCTGGAGCGTGCAGGAAGCCTGTGCCCGCTTATAGATGAGATCCAGTATATCCGGATGTATCTTGAAATGTACAAGATCATGTATCCGCAGCATCTCCGATATGTTATCGAACACGATCCGGACATGGATGACATTGCGGTTCCTGCCTTTTTGCTGCAGCCCATCGTGGAAAATGCGATCGTTCATGGGATCAGTCCCAAGGCAGAGGGCGGATGCGTTCGGATCACAACGGGATTTAATGGGGAGCGATTGATAATTCAGGTTGAGGATGATGGATGTGGATTTTCACAGGAACGTTTGGCAGCCGTTTTTGCTCATAAGTCGGATGAAGCGGGACGTAAGCCCAGGATCGGTCTATATAATGTGCAGCAGCGTATACAGCTTTTTTATGGACCGGAGTATGGAATAGAAATCCAAACGGAAGAAGGAAAAGGCACTGTTTGCAAAATAAGTTTGCCGGTGTGAGAGGATATGCCTATGTGGAAAGTCGCAATTTTTGATGATAATCAGGTCGTAGTGGATGCTCTGTGCCGGTCCATAGATTGGAAGAGCATGAATTGCAGCATTTGCGGTGTGGCTTCAAACGGCACAGATGCACTTGCAGTTATTAACAACGCCCAGCCGAATATTGTGATCACGGATATTCTGATGCCAGGATTTTCCGGGCTTGAGTTGGCGGCTATGGCCAAGAAAACGCATCAGTCAACAAAGTTTATCATTATCACAGGATTCAGCAATGCAAAATTTGCGCGCCAGTCCGTACGGCTAAGCGTGTTTGATTATATCAGCAAACCGGTTGACAATGAGGAGATAGTAAAAGTGGTTCTGGAGGCCATAGATGCATTGCGTCAGGACAACAATTCTTTGCAAAAGGAACCGGATGATGTGGTAGAAGCAGCGTTATCCGCCGTTTACTGCAAAATTGGCAGCTATTCCAAACTCACCTCTGATGTGATCCGCTATGTCAACGAAAACTATAGCCAGCCGAAGATAAGCCTTCAGGCAACGGCAGCGGAGTTTTTTGTATCCCCTTCGTATCTTTCCGGCCACTTCAAGGAAGAAACCGGTATAGGGTTCATTTCATTTCTGACCATGGTGCGGCTGGTTCAGGCAAAAAAGCAGCTTGAAAGCGGGCATGCATCCATTTCACAGGTTGCATATCAGGTAGGGTATAAAGACTACAGTTACTTTTTTCAGGTGTTCAAAAAATACTATGGATATGCTCCCAGCCATTTTATAAATTGAGCGGTGGGTAAATTGATTAAACGTAAAACAGCGCAGCAATATGCTGCGCTGTTTTACGTTTGACTCAGGAGAACAATGACGATACCGGGAGAAGGGAAGCGTCTGCGGCTTGCCGGAAAATAAAAAGGCATGGGCAAACCCGTCCGTTTTAAGCGAGACTGCTTTTTAGATAAAATAACTTTTTAAGGTGAAAAAAACTAATATTTGCAGCAAAAAAATGAATTGTGTAGAAATCGGCCGAAACGTAAAATGAAAAAAAGGAGGTCGCTGGTAAAAAAATAACTGGGATAAAATAAAAGGGAGGAAAATTCATGAAAAAAGTCAAGCTTGTAGCTATGTTCCTTGCAATGGTGCTGGTACTTGGAAGCCTGGTAGGTTGTGCGCAAAAACAAGTGGATAAGCAAGACGATGCGCAGGAAACCGTATCGATCACCATCATGCACTATATGGGCGAACAATCGAAGCGTGAAACGCTGAACGCGATTGTAGAAGCATTTGAAAAAGCAAATCCCGGCATTAAGGTCAAACTTGAACAGATCGATTCCAGTGAAGTATATCAAACCTATCAGACCCGTTTTAACACCGGCGATGCTCCTGATGTGCTGTTTGGAAGTCCTCGCGAAATGATTGAATTTGTAGAAGCAGGGCTGTTTATGGATCTGACCGGCGCAGATTTTCTGGATAAAATCGTGGATGAAGTACTGGAAGAAACCACGGTGGACGGAAAGTATTACGCGGTGCCCATCGATGTACAGATCAAGGGCGTGTTTTATAACGAAAACATGTTTGCGGCCCAGAATCTGAATGTGCCCACTACGCTGGATGAATTCAAAGCCGTACTGACAGCGTTCAACGATGCAGGTATTACCCCGCTGATCCATGACTATGCCTTTACCTGGGCTCCCTATCATGAGTTGGATACCATACTGACCTCCATGTGCGCAACCCGCGGAGGCGGCAATCTGCTGATGGATTCTCAGAACGGTGTGGCGCAGCTGACCGGTAATGACACAGCGCTGGAAGCTGCGACCATGTGGAACCTGATCGCCTCTTACAAGGAGGATCAGGATCTGACCATGGATCAGCCCACGGCAGTTGAGCGTTTTGCCGCAGGGGATCGCCCCATGTTTATCAATGGCGGCTGGATCTATGCAGATGTTGTAGCTGCGTCCGAGGACGAGTTTGGGTTCTTTCCGGTTCCGTGGAGCAACACGGCCAGCGAGAATAAGCTGGAAGTTGCTTTGGACGATGCCTTTATTGTTAACAACACGACCCAGCATAAAGACGAAGTATTTGCATTCCTTTCTTACATGATGAGCGATGAAGCCGCCGAAATGTGGATGACCGGAACAAAGCTCATGAGCAGTTCTAAAAATGCGGATGCAAATAATGCAGACCCCTATGTGCAGGCGATAAAATCCTATATTGATGCCGGAAATATTGCGGCAAAGGCAAACGTTCCGGATTACACCGCCGCATACAGCGATGCGCAGATCAGCGTGATGCAGTCGTACATTGTGCAGAATCTGAATGACCCGGCACTCTTCTTAAAGATGCTGGATGATGAGATCGCTCTCTGCAACAAATAAGGCAGAAAACAACCGTAATAAAAACATTTGCGGCACCGCTCGCAGCCCCCATTGGCAACCCGTGCGGTGCCGTACATTTTAGGAATATGCGTGTATGAAAACAAAAGCAAGTCGAAAAAATGCAATAAGGAAAAAACTGGTGGATTTTTCCTTTCTGTTCCCGGTTCTGTTCATGTTCATAGCCTTTGTTGTTCTTCCGTTTATCTGGGGGATACCCCTTTCCCTTACGGATTGGGACGGCTTGAGCGCAGTGAAAAATTTTATTGGGCTGAACAACTATATCAACATATTTTCGGATCCGCACATTCCTAATGCCCTAAAAAATACATGCGTATTTGCGGTCTTAACGCTGGTCATTTCCAATGTGCTGGGGCTGCTCATTGCCATGCTGCTTCAAAAAAGCAACAGGATCAACAATATTACCAGAACCGTTGTTTTTATGCCCTATTGCCTCAGCATGATACTCCAGTCATACGTATGGAAATACATGTACAGCGATGTTCTATACGGGCTGCTGTCCATTCCCAACCCGTTGGGCAGTCAATTTTGGGCTATTATCGGTATTTCTTTTATTTGCATCTGGGCAGATACCGGGTATTGCATGATCATATACGTGGCGGCCTTACAGGGGATTTCTAAAGATTACTATGAGGCCGCAGAAATTGCGGGAGCAAACAAATGGCAGCAATTCTGGCAGATCACGCTGCCTATGCTCTGGCCGGCCGTTGTATCCAATGTGATCATTTATCTGGGCTGGGGCTTGCGGGTTTATGACTATCCCATGGCAGCCACTTCGGGCGGCCCGGGGCGGGCAAGTGAAACGATCGCAATGCTGATTTACAAGAACCTGTTCAGCCATCATAAAGCGGGATACGGTCAGGCCCTTGCAATTGTTTATACGGTAATGATATTTGTCATTATTGCGATCGTGGCCAAGTTTTTACGGAAGAGGGAGGTGGAACTGTAATGGTAGGAGAAAAACTTTGGATCAAAGTTCTGCGAGCCCTGTTAAAAGTAATTGTTCTGTTTGTGTTTGTAAGTCCGTTTTACATTGCGTTGTGTTATGCGGTCAAATCCAGAAAGGAACTTGCGGCAGGTAGGTTAAACTTTCCTCAAACATTACATTGGGAAAACTTTGCAGAAGGTATACGCCGCTCAAATTTCTTTCTGGCATTGAAAAACAGTGCGGTAACGACCGTTATTACGGTTGTCACGCTGCTCATTATCTGCAGCATGGCCGCTTATATTATTGCCCGCAGGAAAAGCCGGTTTTATAAAGCGATGTATTTTGTAATGCTGGGGGCAACGCTTATACCCTTTCAGGCAATTATTTCTCCGCTTTATTCTGAACTGCGTGCGTTGAATTTAATGAATACGCTTCTGGGGTATTCTACGGTGCAGATCGCATTTCAAAGCGCATTCACTACGCTGATCATAACAGGGTTTGTAAAGTCGATTCCCTTGGAACTGGAGGAAGCGGCACAGATAGATGGGTGCGGCCCCTACCGAATATTCTGGAGCATAGTGTTCCCTTTGATGAAACCGATAATCTGTACGGCTGCAGTATTGGCTACCCTGAGCACATGGAATGATTTTCAGGTATCCGTTGTGTTCCTGCAGAACGATACGGTGAAAAATCTGGCGGTCACACAGTATTACTTCTTTGGGAAGAATACGGCTGATTTGAATTATGCATTTGCCGTATTCCTGCTGTCCATGGTGCCTATTCTGACTTTGTACTTTGTTTTCCAGAAGCATATCGTCAGCGGCATTACGGCTGGTGCAGTAAAAGGATGAGAAGAAAGGAGTTTTAGCATGATATGGAAACAGCCTCAATGGCATATTCCCCCGCTTTTTTCTGAAAACACCGAGAAAAGCATTGCGGCATGGGAAAACGGAAGAAGAGAAAAACTTCTTGCAAAGCTTGCGGAAACAATTTATGGCATTACACCGGCCAGAAAACCTGATCGGACAGAGATCGAAGTTTTTGAAGATGTGCCCACTGCCTGCGGCTGCAAGAATCATCATAAAAAGGTAAGGTATCACCTGTACTTTGGCGCAAAAAGTGTAGCGTTGGAGATTTGGACCTGGGTTCCCTATGGAGAGGGGCCGTTTCCGGTTCAAATGATGATCGATCCTTTTGAAAAAGAACTCCATGCAAAAGAGCCGCCGGAATATCTGTACGGTTTTTTCCCCGCAGATATGATTACTGACAGGGGGTATGCCGCCGTAAAGGTTTTGACTTCATCCGTCTGTCCGGACGACAAAAAGCGATATGCCAATGGCATTTTAAGCATTCTTACCGGTGAAGAGGAAGGTATTCCGCAGGAGTATCGTTGGGGTGCTATCGGTGCATGGGCGTGGGCCGGAAGCCGCTGTGTGGATTATCTGGAAACGCAGCCGGAATTTGACGAACAGAAAATCGCCATTTCAGGGTGCTCTCGCGCAGGAAAAACTGCATTATGGTGTGGCGCGCAGGATCAGAGAATTGCGGTGGTGATGTCCAATGTTTCCGGAACCGGCGGTGCGGCGCTGGAACGTGGCAAGATTGGGGAGCATATTTCGGATATCACTACAAATTATCCGTTTTGGTTCTGCAAAAATTATGCCGCTTATGCAGCAGATGAAGATGCCATGCCTGTAGATGCACATATGCTGCTGGCCATGGCAGCACCGCGGCCCATGTATCTGGCAAGCGCATCCGTGGATGTTTGGGCAGATATTCAGGCGGAATATGCAGCACTGCGATTGGCTTCGGAGCTTTATACACTGTATACCCCGGGGCTGATCTTGCCGGAACGCCGTCCGGCAGCCAATCAGCCGTTCCATATTGGACGTATCGGATATCATATCAGGGAAGGGATCCACGATCTGACCTTCTATGATTGGACCTGCTATATGGATTTTTGCGATTCTTATCTCAAATAGATCGCGGCGATAATTTGAATTCAAATGCGGTGGTCGGTTTGAAGCTGCACCTGATATTTTCATAGATACAGACGGACCACCGCACTTATGGAAAAGGCATACGATGCCGTAGGGGTATAGAAGCGGTATATGCAAGGGAGGCGATGGGAAAATGGCAAAGATATTTGACACGGATTCAAGGATCATGTGCACCCTGTCGCGAATTGCGGATCTGATCTGTCTGAATCTGCTTACGCTTATATGCTGTATTCCCATATTGACGGTCGGAGCATCTGCCGCGGCATTGTTTGCTTCCATTCGGGATATTATAAAAGGAAGAGACAGCAAAATTATCAGCAGATATTTTAATCATTGGATAAAGGACTTTGGCAAAGCGACGGTTCTGTTTGTGCCGGTGCTGCTTGTGCTGGGGGTGATTCTTTTAGATGTACTCTACTTATACAGGCAAAAGACGGTTTCCGTTTTTGATGCAGGAATTCTTATTGCGGCTGCTGTTGCATGTATCGGAGTGTATTTGGGGACTTTACAGATGTTTGTGGAGTTTGACAATACAATATGGCAGACGTGGGTAAATGGAGGCAAACTGTTTACAGCACGGGTCCCGCATATTTTCTTAGGTGTTTTGATGCTTCTTTTGCCCTGGGCAATTTTGTTTCTGTTCCCAACTAAATTTTACCAATTGTTTATCCTGTTTATGCTTATAGGTTTATCCGGACCTGTATATGTATTGCAGCTCCTGCTTCAGCCCACGGTTAAAGCCATATCCGATGCAAGCGAGAAAAGAGAAAATGAACTGGAAGGAAAAACGTAAACATCTGTTTATATATATAAAATACATGATTCCTTCCCTATTTGATTTATCGGTGTATTCCATTTGTTCTATGATCAGCGGTATGATGACAAGCAAATGGATTAATGCAACCGCAATGGGGGCGGTGAGTGTTGCTTCGCCTTATGTATCCTTCATCTATGCTTATGGTCTTATTTACGGTGTGGGCGGAGCAACAGTCGTATCCGTTTATCGTGGACGCGGAGAGGAAGAAACTGCTAAAAAGGCTTTCACACTGAACCTGACGTTTATGGTGGCTACGATCCTGGCAATTGCTGCTGCGGCTTTTTTGTTTGCAAACCAGCTGGCGAGGCTTTTAGGCGCAACGCCGGAAAATATGGAGTATGTGATTCAGTACCTGCGTATCACAGCACTTTTTACGCTTCCATACGGATTCTCCTATTCATTAAGCATGCTGTTGAAAGCCGATGGACATCCCCTGGTGGGATTGGCGGGCTCGGCTGCCGCATCCGGAACAAATCTTATATTATTGTTTGTTTTAGTAAAAGTAATGCATATGGACATTGCCGGTGTGGCATTGGCAACCGCCATGGCACAGGTAGTTCTTTCTATTATATATTTCTCACATTTTTTAACCAAACGTTCCACACTTAAACTGGTACGGTTTACTTTCAGCTGGAAAGAGATAGGGCGTATAGTGCAATTGGGTATACCGGATGCTCTAAGTGAAGCTTCTTCCGGTGTGTTTGCAATTATATTCAATTACCTGGCATTTCGTACCATGGGCGAAGATGGAATCGTTATTTTCTCCATCATAAACTACATTAATTTGCTGGCGGTCCAAATGCTCCTTGGCGCAACGCAAGGGATGCAGCCTCTGGTCAGCTTTGCAAAGGGGAAAAAGGATCCTACGCTTTGCAAATTATACCTGAGGTTCGCAAGGATCTTTTCGGTTGTTATTGTCGCGGCGATTTTTTCAATCTGCGTGTTCGGCACAGATTGGGTGGTTTCCGGGTTTATTTCCCCAGGTGATACCCATATATATGCACAGGCCAGACGCGCACTGCTGATTTTTTCCGGGTCACTGATCCCGGTAGGGTTTAACATAGTTTCAATCGGTTATTTTTCTGCTATGGAGTTGCCGAAGTACTCGCAATTTTTATCTTTGTTTCGAGGCTCTGTAGGAATCGCGCTGATCGGAATACTGTTGGCGGCGCTTTTTGGAGAAACTGGTATCTGGTTGGCTCCCGCTGTATCAGAAGGCGTTTCTGCTGCCTTTGCTTTGCGCCTGTTTGCAAGAGGAAAAGCAAAGGCAGGTCTGGTCTGCTGAAGCAGTGTATTTTTAAGATCGTGGAGCGGGAGACAACGTGAGCAAAGCAAAAGGCCCGAAGGGGCCTTTTTTTAATCGAAGCTAGTTCTTTCTTTATTGTTGACTGTAAACGAACCCGCCGCTGTTGGGGAAACGCAGCAGACGAGGCAGGGGGCGCACTGCGTGCCTGACGGCACGCCTGCGGGGGCGAATGCCCCCCGCAGAGTTTCGGCTACGCCGGAACGTGCGCCCCAGGGATCCAACTCCAACCCTATCTGCATAAAGCCATGGGCTGCGAATACGGTGAAAATGACATTGATCGGGGGGTAAGCAATAAAACGTTCATATAAAGCAAAGAACACAATTTGATGGTAACTTGGATTCACTTAAGGGCACATTGTTCCTGCTCTGGCGACTCGGTGCAACCGCAAAGCATGACCTTTGCAGAAAAGACGCCATCCTCGTGGGTAAAAGTGCTTGCTCCACCGTTTTTTTCCGCAAGGTGCTCTATAGATTGAATACCAATGCCGTTGCCTCTTCGTTTGGAGGAGGAGAAAATACCGTTTTTCTCCTTGATCTCACCGTCAAAAGTGTTTTCCACTTCGATCAAAAGCAAACGTTCTCCGTGCAGGTAGGCGGTCACCTGGATCTGCCGCCGGGTGGGGGTAGTGCGCAGACAGGCTTCCAGCGCATTTTCCAGCAGGTTGGAAAGCACCAGACAAGTGTCGATCTCATCTACAGGGAGCGTTTCCGGCAGATCGATCTTTGCGAAAAAGGGAATATTCTCCCGTTTTGCAAGCGTATAATAATAACCGATCACACTGTCTGTTGCACGATTTTCACACAAACACATATCCAGACTGGGGATCCTGGATATGCAGGCGGACAGATATGCTTTGACCTTTTCCAAGTCGCCGTCTTCGGTCAGCGCAGAGATCTGGTTCAGCTGGTGCCGCATATCGTGCCGTGCCTGTCGTGCCTCTTCTATGGCGGCTTTGAGATTTTCATACCGCTGCTGTTGCATGGAAAGAAGCTGATTTTCCTGCTGCAATCGGGCGTTTCGGTTCAAACTGGTTGCCATCAGCAGAAAGATCGTATTGAACCAGAACAAAAGGATCAGCAGCGCAATGCTGAGTACAATGTACCCCTGCAAAACCCGGCCGATATAAAGTGTGCTCTGGTAGCGGGGGATCATAAACAGATTCAGCAGGATAAATACCAGCGGCAGTATCCAGAATACATACCAGGTTCGTGCGAAATTATCATCTTCGATCATCGCACGTACTGCGTGGGTCGCCGGGTAATATGCGGCGGCTGCACTGAGCCAGCAAAGAGCGGTATAAAAAACGCATGCCTGCAGACAAAACCATGGGGCATCAGGTACTTTATGCATATGCATCAGAACGACTGCGTTAATAGCTCTGGACAGGCTGTTTATGCAGGCAAAAACCGCACATACGGAAAGGACGATCGTTCCGGATTTCCACAGGGATATCCGAAGTGTCCTGATATACAGAATGCCTGCGGTCAGAGTAGTAAACGCAAGCAGGGGCGCTGTGGAAATGCGAAAATGCCAGCAAAGCAGCCCTCCTCCCATGCAAAGCACCAGCATCAGCGGCAACAGCTTTACTGCAAGTTTCCCGGGTGTCCGTTTCAAAAAGGATCTCACCGGAAAATATGCAAGCAAAAGACCGGGGATCACAACCGAGAACTCCAGAATCGGCCGCAGTATGTTCATCATGATATTCGCCCTCTTTGCAGCAGAAATTCCATAAAGGCCTGCCGGGCATTTTTCAGAAGCTCCTGACTGACATACACACTGCTCCCGTTGTCCATTCGAAACGCATTGCCTTCAAAATCTTCGGTATGTTCCAAATTGACGATCACGCCGCGGCCGCAGATAAAAAAGCGCAGGTCCTTTTTTAATGGTTCAATGAATGCTTTAAAGGCCTGACGCGTGGCAAGGGGCTTTCCCGAAGGGGTGTGAATATAGATCATATGGGCAAAATGTTCTGCGTAGAGGATATCCCGGTATTCCAAACGAATATTGCTTCCGTTTACCTTCAGATCCATATATTTCTCCGGATGCGGGACTTTTGCGAGAATTTCATCCGTCAACTGTTCCAGTTCCTCTTCTGTAAACGGCTTTACCAGATAGTGCATGGCACGCACCTGAAACCCTTCCAACGCATGATCGGTTGAAGTGGTGGTAAAAACCAGCATGCAGTCCGTATCCAGCTTTCGAAGCTCCCGGGCCGCTTCCATCCCGCTCATACCGTTCATATAAATATCCAGAAACGCAGCGGTAAAATGCTGCGCCTTTTCCGCCGCAAGAAATGCTTCCCCGCTTTCAAACCCATAAAACGCTGCCTGCACATTACGGCGGCTTAACTGCCGCTCCAGACGACTTTGCAGCAGCGCCCGCTCGGCGGCCAGATCGTCCACGATCGCTATTCTCATGATCGAAAGGCTCCTTCATACAAACATCCAACAGAATTATACCACAAGCCGTTGGAACTGACACGATGCGTGAATGAAATTTCGTGCCATAATCGGGTCATTCGTGCCAACCGTCTTGCAAATGGAGCGCATATCCGTATACTAAACACGGAAATCGACAGCGAAGCTGGAAAGGAGGTGCATCGTGCATCGGATCGCCGTGCTGACAGAGCAGGAGCCGCTGGGGACGTGGTTGGAAGCACAGATATCCCGGTTCTGCAGGGAAAAGGGGCTTTTCACTCAGATCCGGCAGTATCGGGATCAGGAAAGCTTTTTCAAAGCCGTACAGCTGGCGGGCGTGAGCCATACGGTGATCGCACTGCAGGGCATAGCCGGTCTGAATGCGGCGGAGCATCTGCGAACGCTTTGCCCCGCATGCAGAAGCATCTGGTGCAGCGATATGGATTTTTCCCTGCATGCTTTTCGGCTGCGCGTGGATTACTTCCTGCTGGAACCGGTAACGGAGGAAGCGCTTCGGCAGGGACTTGCAATCTGGTTTGAGGAAAAAATGCCGCTTTACCGGTTTTGAACCGGTTGCGGCGCACATTACAAGGAGGAGTTAATGAAAAAAAGAAACATGATCCGTTCTGCGCTGAGCTTGCTGCTGGCAATGGCATTTTGCCTGTCTGCTGCGGCATGCAGCGGCAACCAGACGACCCCGGAGCAGGTGCAGGAATCACCCACCGCAGAGCCGGCCGCACCGGAAGCAACTGCCCAGGAACAGAAAACCGCTGAGCCGGTCGTTGAGGAGAAAACTGTGCAGGAGACCGCCCAGGCGGCCCTGCCTGTAAAAGCGCTGCGGCCCAAACAGGTGGAGGAAAATCCCTACATGGCAAAGAGCGATGCCAACATCCACCATGACGGATACAACACCGATTCCACAGACGAAATCCTTCCCATCGGAATCTATCCGGAAATCAACGTTTCCTATGAGACGACCAACGCCAATGCCTCGCCTGCCATTTACTTTGACAGCTACGGCCATGCAGTTGTTCCGTTGTTGGGCGGTATCGCCATCCGCGATCTGAACGTTGAAGAGACCAGGACGCTCGGATATTTTTCCCCGAAGCAGCATGACGGCGGCGGGTATGTGATCCAGAGTTCCTATACGTTCCTGGATGCGGAAAACCGCATTGTCTGTCCCACCAGCAACAACCATGTGCTGATGCTGCGTGCTACGGACGAAGCAGGCAATGTGCTGCCAACTTTTGAAAAGGTGCTGGATATCGATATTAAAGCGGCGGCAGAGGCAGTGCTGGGCAAAACACTGGAGCAGAATCTTCTGTCTGTAGTCTTTGACTATGAGGGGAATCTCTGGTTTGCTACCGGCGGCTTCCGCATTTATCCGGAGCGGGGGCAGCAGGGCGTGATAGGCTATATTGCCCGCACGGCCATCGATGCCATTTTGAGCGGCGAGCAGGCAAACCTTGCTGAGGCAGTCTTCGTGCATGAACTGACTCCCGGAGAAGGGGCGGAAAACGGCATTGCCGCTTCCAAAGACGGAGCGGTCATTCTGACCAATCAGAACTGTTATCTTCTCCGTGCAGAAAACGGAGTAAATGTTGTGTGGTGCACGCCTTATGAAAGCGTGGGCGCCAAGGTCAGCGGTGAAGGTGATAAAACTACCGGAGGCGGCCTTGCCTGGGGCGGCGGTTGTTCCCCCACTCTGACGCCGAATCTGGTTCTGTTTACCGATAATCAGGATCCGGTAAATCTGCTGGCACTGGATATGAAGACCGGAAAAGTTGTGGCCAGCTGCCCGGTGCTGGCCAATCTGCCGGAGGGGTATCAGGTAGCCGTTGAAAACTCCGCCATCGTTTATGATGACGGCGAAGGTACCGTCAGCACCATCGTATGCAACTGGTTCGGGGCAGGCAATGCAGGCCTTGCCGATCCGAACAGCGACTCTTCTATCCAGAGCTATGCCAACATTTATGACAGGAACTGGCTGATGAAGGGCAACGTCATGATTGCCCCGGGCGTGGAGCGTGTGGATACCGTAAAGACTGCCGATGGATACGAGATGAAGAGCATCTGGTGCAGAAATGACCTGAGCGATACATCAATCCTGAAGCTTTCCACTGCAACTGGTTATATCTACGGGTATGTGCAGGACGTGAATACCGGCATGTGGCAGTATATTCTGCTGGACTTTGAGACCGGCGAGACCGTGTTTACCATGGATGTGTCCAATAAGTACGGATACAACAACATGGCCATCGGCATGTATGCAGGCAACAGCGGCAATGCACTCTATTGTCCCACCGGCTATCTGGAGCTGCTCCGCCTGCAGGACCGCTTTGTCTATCTGCCCGAAATGCCCTACCGCAAGGTCGACCTGGATAAGGCGGCGCGCAATGTTCTTTCTCAGGAACAGTTTACCGCCGACGGCGGTGCGGGGAACATAATGGGATGGCGCAACACGGTGACTGTGCGCAACGTTCACCCAAACACTACGGTGGCTATCCGTATGAATAATCTTTCCGGAGATGCTTCCCAGCTGAAGCTCTATGCATATGGCACTGACGGAAAACTGACGGAAGTTGCCCGGGAACTGTGGATGATCACAGGAGAGGGTGGTCAGGCGGTCACTGCGCTTACGGAAGGGACTTTGTATGAGCTTCGTATCACCGTTGCCGATGGCAGCGCACTGGATCTGAGCGAAGCCGAACGGGAGATCCGGCTTTCCGTTGTGCTTGGAAAGTGATTCGTTTGCGGATCCGGCGTTTATAAGCGCCGGATCCTTTTTATGCCTCAAAAACGCTCGTTGAGTCAATGGGCAAGAATGGCTACGTCGATGCGATGCAAATGCCAAGCAGTACCAACGCCGCAGGAAGTGCGGCCGGCAACACCCGTGATGCAGATTCGTTTTCGCTGGGCCATGTTTTTGCTGCGTTGGTTGTCTTCTCTTTCAGGCTATGGTATGCTGTTGCAAAACGGTGGAGGAAAGGTATGACCAGAGCGGAACAAATGGTGAAGCGTCTGGAGACGCATTTGAAGGACAAAGTGATGCTGGAGGTTGCCTGCGGCTGTGGGGAATTTTCTCTGGCGGCCGCAGGGCTGGCCAGGGAGATTCATTGCCTGGATCTGGATGCGGACAGGCTCTTACCCGGGCTGAAAAACTGTCCTAACGTCGTCTTTGACCAAATGGATGCCGCCGCCATGACATATCCGGCGAATTGCTTTGACATCGTTGTGCTCTATAACGCATTGGCTCATGTGGAACTGGTGCTGGATCCTCTGCTTGAAGGATGCCTGCGGGTACTGAAGCCGGAAGGCTGTATGCTGCTGCTCAGCTCATTCAAGATGGATAAAGCAGTGATGACAGAAAAGCTGCTGCCTTTGCTGCAAAAGAAGCACATAGCCTACCGGCAGTATGAGAAAGGTGCATTTACCTGCATAGAAACAGATAAAATGCTTTATGGAGGGTAATAATGGATTTGGAAACCGTGCTGTCAGAACTGCACTTTGAACCCGTAATTGGAAAAGCAGTAGCTGAGAAAATAAAAAAGAACGAGCGGTTGATCGGGGAAATTGCGGAAACTGCATATGATGGCAGTGACTTTGATTTCCCCTTATGCAAACGAATGCCCTTAACCCGATTAGCGGTAGTTACATATATCCTGAAGCTGAAATATTCCCAATATAAGGCCATTGGCGCTTCGGATGCCGTTATCTGGGATACGTTTGGAGATGTGGCACTGCGCGCAAATTATTATTGGAAGCGGAACGGGAAAATCGGAATATCAAAAGAGGATGTTATCTGGTTTCGCCACATTATGCATGTATCAATTTTCAAAATCGGCGTATTACAGTTTCAGAATTTTGAGATGCTGTATCTGGACGAAGAAACAATCGGTGAAGCATATATGAAATTTGCGGAAGAGCAGAAGAAAGAATTGCCCGATGGTGCGCCTGTAATAAACTGTCATATTCAAAGAGATGCGGATATAAGCTTGGATCTGGTAAAAGAATCTCTTGAACAGGCAAAGCTGCTTTTTGCAAAATGCTTTCCAAACATTCAATATAAGGCTTTTCTTTGTTATAGCTGGCTGCTTTATCCACCCATGCTAAAAAGCCTGGCGAATGAATCGAACATAAAGCGGTTTGCAGGCCTTTTTTCGATCATTGGTGCATGCAATGACTCAAAGCAGGCTATGGAAAATCTTTTTGATCATGGAAAGCCCAATGCTTCCGACGATCTTACGTCATTGCAAAGGATGGCGATGGAGCATCCGGATATCCTTGGCTTTGGGTGCGGAGTCATAAGAATTTAGCTGTCAGCAAACCGACTTCGTTGTGCGAAGGCAAGTCCATTTAGAAACCGATGGGCGTATTGCGCGGATTTGTTATCAAGAGTACTGCATATGCTGCCGCGCTTCTTTTTTCAGAAAGAGAAAACTGAATGACCGGAATGCCGTTTCAAGCAGCTATCTTCCATAAAACCAAATTCCCCCTTCGTATGATCTGAGCATATACGGAGGGGGAATTGCTTTATAAATTCCATTCTGCGGGATGGAATTGGAATATCAGTCAGCTTTTTCCGGCTCGGGAATGGAAGGCGCTTCGGAAGCGGCAGGCTTCTTTTCCCGGCGCATGATGTCATACAGAATGGGGATGATCAGCAGGGTAGTAAGGGTGGCATAAGTCAAACCGCCAATGCACACTACAGCCACAGGCTGAATGATCTCAGCCCCCATGCCCATGCCCAACGCCAGGGGCAGCAGACCCAGAATGGTGGTGACGGCGGTCATAAGCACCGGACGGATACGCATGACCGTTGCCTTAACAATAGCCTCCTTCTTGGGAATGCCTTCTTCACGCAGCTGGTTCATGCAGTCTACCAGTACGATGCCGTTGTTGACGACTACGCCCATAAGCATGATCAAACCGATCATGGCTACAATACTCACGGTAAAGTTGCCTATGAGCAGCCCCAGAAAAGCGCCTGCAAAGGCCAGAGGCACCGTGCCCATGACGATGAAGGGACTCAAAAGGCTCTGGAACTGGGCCACCATGATCAGATAGATGATCAGAATGCCCAGCAGCAGCATCCAGGTTAGGTCCTTCATAGCGCTCATAATAGTAGTGCCCTGGCCATCCAGCTGCATGGTGCAGCCTGCCGGAAGAGAAATGGAGGCAAGAATCTTTTCTACCTGCGCATTGACCAGCGTTACATTATGGGCATCGTCCACCGCGGCGGTAACGGATATATACCGGTTCTGGTTGGAGCGGCGGATGGAGGAAGGAGAGGCGGTTTCGGTAATGGAGGCGATGTCCTTCAGGGGAACGTCCTCCTTGGTACCGTCCCGTTTTTCGGCAGTAAGCACAAGGTCTTCAAACTCCTGTACGGAAGCAGGGACCCCGTCTTTGGCATACACGGTAACGGAAAGAGTCGCACTGCTGGTTTTAAGTTCTGCCCCCGCAGCGGAATCTTTCAGAGCGTTTGCAACGGCCATGTACACCTGAGCTACCGTAAGATTATGCTCTATGGCCTTCTCCCGGTCCACCGTGACCTGCAGGGCGGGGGAAAGGCTTTCGGAACCATCGTTTATATCCACCAGACCCTCTACCTGAGAAAGCGCCTGTGCGACAACGGAAGCGCCTTTGCGCAAGGTGGAAAGATCGCCGGCAAAGACGTTTACGGTGATGCCGTCCCCGGTGAGCATGGAACTGTCCATGGTGGCCATGCCGGAAACGGTGCATTCCGCCCGGTCGGCAAAGGGCTCCAGAGCCTTTCTCAGATCAGCGGTAACATCGTTGCCGTTGCGGCCGCTGTTCGTATCCAGCAGGGCATAAATGGTCAGGTCGCTGTCCCCGCCGGAAACGCCCAGTCCCATGGCTCCGGCCATGCCGCCGCCCAGCATGGCGCCTACATCTCCCAGACCGGGAACGGTGTTGACGGCAGAGAGGATCTCGTCAGACAGTGCGCATTTATCTGCAAACTCCATATCCTCCGGAAGCGTGGCCGTAACGGAGATCTGGCTGCCGTTGCTGTCGGGAAAGTAGGTAAAGCCTTTGCGCAGGGAGGCCCAGGCAGACAAGACCAGAATGGCCACAGCCAGCGCCAGGCATAGGACTCGGCGGTTCAGACACCAGCGCAGCACTTTTTCAAATCCGTGGAGCAGCGCCACGGTGCTCTTGGGGGCCGCCTTAACGGGCTTTCGCAGCAGCCCCCGCACGGTAGCGGGCACTACGGTCAGGGCCACGATCAGGCTGGCCATGAGGGAATAGGTGATGGTCAGCACCATATCCATAAAGATTTTCCGGGTAAGGCCCTGCACAAACAGGATGGGCACAAACACGCAGACCGTAGTCAGGGTGGAGGCAATAATGGCTCCGGTGACCTGTTTGGCCCCGGTGATGGCCGCCTCTATTACCGGAACGCCCTCGCTGCGCAGCCGGTAGATATTTTCTATGACCACAATGGAGTTATCTACCAGCATACCTACGCCTATGGCCAGACCGGCCATGGAGATAACATTCATGGTAACGCCGGAGAAGTACATGAGCACCAGCGCAAACAGCACGCTGACGGGAATGCTGATGCCCACGATCAGCGTGGGACGGATATCCCGTAAAAACAGCAGCAGCACCAGAATGGCCAGCACGGCGCCCATAAGCAGGTTTTCTACTACGGTGCCCATGGCCATGTGGATATAGTCCCCCTGATCCAGCAGGGAAACAAAATGAAGTCCTTCATACCGGCTTTCCAGCTGGGTGAAGCGGTCTTTTATATTGTCTCCCACGGTAGCGGTGGCATAGGAAGACTGTTTGGAGAAGCTGAGCAGCACGCCGCTTTTCCCGTTGATGCGGGCATAGGTGGTATCCTTGTTATCCAGCAGAGAGACTTTGGCTACATCCGAAAGGTGGATGGTATCCAGATCCTCCACCCCCGGATAGAAGAGCGCGGTGCTTTCCAACGCCTGGACGGAATCCAGCGTATTTCCCACATTTACCAGATATTGCTGATCCCCTTCATAGAGATATCCGGCAGGCATGGAAAAGTTCTGGGCCGTAAGCAGTTGGGAGATCAGTTCCTTGGTAAGGATATTGTGCAGGTCGGCGGCTTCCTTTGCAGCATCCAGCTGTTCCTGAGCTTGCTTTTCCGCCTCATCCAGTTGGGTTTTGCCGCTTTCCAGGGCGGCTTCCCCGTCCGCCAGCTCTTTTTTCTTTTCGTTCAGCGTGTTCTGGGCGGCGCCCAAACGGTTGGCCAGGGCAGTGCGCTGCTTCTCCAGCTCTTCATAGCCCTTGTCTATTTCCGCTTTGCCGCTTTCCAGATCCGAAATGGTCTGATCCAGCTGGGGGATAGCGGCTTCCAATTCCTGCTGGGTCTGCTTCAGAGTTTCCAGTGTGCTGTCGATATCTCCCCGGCCAATGCCCTGTGCCGCCAGCGATTCGTCTATTTTAGCCAGAGCGGACTGCAGGTTTTTATACTCATCGCTGTTTTGGATCAGGGCAATGGCCTCCTGTTTCTGCTCGGGGGTCAGGTTTTCATCCTTTTCAATGGCGGCAATGGCTTCATCAAACAGACCTTGAGCCTTTTCCAATTCCATAAGGGCGTATTTCAGCTGTGTCAGCTGCTTCTGCCCTTCAATGACCTGATCCAGACCGGCGGCAGCCTGGGCTCGCTGCTCTTTCAACTGAGCCAGCAGTTCTGTGACCTGCTTGTTCTGCTCATCCAGCTTCTCCTGGGCGTCGTTCAGGGCGGCGTTTCCCTGGCGGCGGCCGGCATTCAGGGCGGCTTCGCCTTTTTCCAAGGCTTCCTTGCCTTCCTGCAGGGTGGTTTCTCCTTCACGGAGCTTCTCCTGAGCGTCGTTAAGCTCGCCCATGGCTTCTTCAAACTCTTTGTCGATGGCGGCATAGAGCTTTTTGTTCAGGGCGTCGATCTTATCTTCATCCAGTTCGATCTCTATCCGTTGGAGTACCAGGCCCGTTTTGGTCACGGAAGCCACGCCGTTGATCCCTTCCAGTTCAATGGAAAGGGCATCGTTTACAAAGGCACTCAGCTCCAGAGGATCTTTTCCTTCATAGCTGACCGCCGCTACCAGCGTAGGGATCAGATCGCTGCTCAGCTCCGTTACCACAGGGGTGCCGATGGTATCGTCCCAGGAGGCGGAAAGGGTGCTGATGCCCCGCTGGATATCCATCATGGCCACATCGGTGTTCACACTATCCTCAAAGGTCAGCAGTACGATGGAATAGTTTTCGGCGCTGGTGGAGGTGATCTCTTTAATATCGTCCAGAGAGGCCATGGTCTGCTCCAAAGGCTTGGTAACGGCGCTTTCCACTTCTTCGGGGCTGGCTCCCGGGTAGGTAGTCATGAGCATAATATAGGGAAAGCTCATTTCCGGCAGCAGATCGGGGGTCATTTTGGTAATGGAAACATATCCCAGCACCAGGACCAGGATCACGGCTACCAACACCGTAAAAGGCTTTTTTACACTGTACTTAGAAACCATGGAGTACTCCTTACAAAATTCTGATTATATAACTATATCACTTTGAAAGGCTCGCCGGTGTGGAAAAACTGTGACAATCTAACCGACAGTTTTAAGGAATTTGACGTCTTGCGTCCTTGCGGGCATACCGGCAGGCTTGGGCACATATGCTCTACCATCATCAGGAGGTGCCATGTATGCCTATCATTGTGATCTCAAAGAAACATCTGCTGCTGGCTCTGGGTCTGCTTGCCCTGCTGGGGGTGGGGCTCATGCTGTTTTTTACGCTGGGACCCGGGTTCCCGGAGAAAAAGGCTGCTCCGGCTATGGCGGTGGTGGAGGAATATGAACTGAACGTATTGCCGCTGAAAGCCAGGTCTTTGCCCGTATACGGGGTAAAACGGGAGGATAAAAAGATCGCGCTCACCATCGATGCTGCCTGGGATGCAGATAAAACCCCATTTATTTTGGATACGCTGGACACCTATCACATTAAGGCTACATTCTTTTTGTGCGGGGTATGGGTCAACGCCTATCCGGATTATGTGAAGGAGATCGCCCAGCGGGGCCACGAGATCGGCAACCATTCTCTCAGCCACCCGCACATGAGCAAACTGAGTCCATCGGAGATCAAAAAGGAGCTTATCGATCTGGATGATACCATTGAAGAGCTCACGGGTAAGCGCTGCACGCTTTTCAGGCCGCCTTTTGGGGAATACAACAACATGGTCATAGATACCGTTCGGGAGGCCGGATATGAGGTGATCCAGTGGACCCGAGATACCGTGGACTGGAAAAAGGAGCGCAGCGCCCAGACCATTCTGGATGGAGTTCTGCCAAAGCTGCAAAGCGGAGATATCATTCTCAGCCATAACAACGGCTATAAAATAGAGACTTATCTGCCGATACTCATTGAGACCTGTCAAAAGAATGGCTATACCTTTGTCACCGTTTCCGAACTGCTGCTGGAAGGGGAAACAGGAATAGACGGCAACGGCATTCAATACGGAAAGTAAGCCGGACGCATACAAAGGTACTGGCCGGAAAGGCTCCTGCGGGAGCCTTTTTGCGTTGTGCTTTCGGATTGCTTCCCGGCAAAACGGGTGGTACAATAAACATGAAACAAGCAAAAACAGGAGGGCATCCATGGCATATCTGTATCATGGCACACATACCGGAGGCATAAAGGTGCTGGAGCCCCGTTCGCTTCTTCACGGCACAAACGAATCGGTGGTATACCTTACGGGAAATCGGGTCTATGGGTTTTTTTATATTTGGGACAGGGAGCATACAATGGGGTCCGCTTATATCACCGCAGGGATCGTTAAGGGACGGGTCATATATGAGGAACAATTTCCCAACCAGTTGGAGTGCTTTTATAAGGGCGTTTCCGGCTGGCTGTATACCGTTGCGCAAAGCGCAGAATATCTGCCGGTGCAAAACAGAGAGGATATGTTTTACAGTTCCCTGCCTGTGGCAGCAGAAAAAGCAGAACTGGTGGAGGATGTATACAGCGCCCTGACGGCCTGTGAAACCGCCGGGACTTTGCAGGTGCGCCGGTATCTGGAGCAGCCGGTGCAGCGGCAGCAGGCATTGACGGATAAGGTTGCCGAATGGATCCGGCAGACCAACTTTTTTGCCGGGGATCCGGCGCAGCGGGCGTTTATGATGCATTGGTTCCGGCATGCCTGGATGCGGGCGCAGGAATCATAAAAGAAAGGAAGGGGTATGGGATACAGGATCGGTATCTGTGATGATGAGCGGTCTCAGGCTCAGGGGTTGCGGGATATGACGGAAGCCTGGGCCCGGGAGAGGGGACTTTCCTGCCGGACGGAGCTTTTTCCCAGCGCAGAGGCTTTTCTTTTCGCCTGTACAGAAGACAGCGCTTTTGATATTTTGTTGCTGGATGTGGAAATGCCCGGCATGACGGGCATAGACCTGGCTAAGACCCTCCGCCGTGAGAACAGCCGGGTGCAGATATTGTTTGTTACCTCTCATTTTGAATTGGCGGGGGAAGGGTATGAGGTGGATGCCCTCCACTATCTGATCAAGCCCGTGGCCCGGGAAAAGCTTTTTTCTGTGTTGGACAAGGCTGCGCAAAAGCTGGCGGAAGAACCGCCCCATGTGCTCATCAGCTGTCAGGGGGAACGGGTAAAGCTTTATGAATCGGACATCCTGTATACGGAAGCCTTTCTCCATGAGATAGCCATTCATACAGGAGCCAAGGAATACAGATGCAAGGAGAATATTTCTGCCTTTTCCCAGCGCCTCAGCCCGGATTTTTTCCGTATACACCGCTCTTATCTGGTGAATCTGAAAAAGATGATCCGCATAGGCCGTGCTTCTGTCACTGTGGAGGGTGGGCAGGAACTGCCTTTGGCCAGGGGTAAATATGACGATGTGAACCGTGCATTCATACAGCGGAACTAAAGAGACATTATGTTAAAACGAACCTATATAAAGCTGGTAGAGATCCAGGAGGAACAGGCAAAACGCCACCTGGAGGAAGTACGCAGCATCCATCAGGAAATGCGGGGCTATAAGCATGACTTTCATCATCATCTGCAAACCCTGAAGGGTCAGCTGGAGGCAGGAGAGGTGGATCGGGCCATAGCTTATATCGAAGCGCTGGATAAAGACCTGCAAAACGTGGATACCCTGCTCAAGACAGGAAACGTCACCGTAGATGCCATCCTTTCTGCCAAGCTTGCACAGGCCCGGAGCGAGGGGATCCCGGTAACGGTAGAAGCAAATCTTCCCCCGGAACTGACGCTGACGGACGTAGAACTGAGCATCGTGCTGGGCAATCTGCTGGATAATGCCATCGAGGCCTGCCGGGAGGCAGCGGGGGATCGGTTTATCCGACTGTCTCTGCGCATGAAGGGGAGGATGCTGTATTTCTATCTGCTCAATGCCGCCGGAAAGAAGAAGCCAAAGCTGGGTTCCCTTTTCAAGACCGGCAAGACAGGGGCCCATGGCTTTGGGCTGCACCGGGCAGAAACCATCTTGGAAAAACACGGGGGATGGGTAAAGTATAACAGCGAAGAGGGCGCCTTTACTTCAGAATTTCTGGTTCCTGCAGTGGAATAACTGCAATTCGTGCACCACAGAAAGCATTTGGTGCACGATTTTTCTTTTTTGCTGCCGAATGTGATAGGATACGCTCAGAAAAAGAAAGGAGTCAAGCCCTTTGAAATCTGAAACAGAAAAGAAAAAACCATATCGTTCCGCATGGAGCAATGCCATATGGAGCTTTAAAGAAATGCTCAGGGGAACGCCTCAGTCCTTCTGGCTGATGGCCGCAGGGGTGCCGCTTTCCGTTTTTCTGGCATGGGCAGAGATCAAACTGCCTGCACTGGTCGTATCGGAAGTAACTGCCGGGCAAACCTTCCGGCATGCGGCGCTGGCGGTGGGCATACTGCTGGGAGCGACCCTGGCGGCAACGGTCCTGAGCAATTTCTGCTGCATAGTGCTGAATGCCTATGTGAGCCGTTATCGCTTCCGCCAATGCGTCCGGCTGGAGAAAAAAGCCATGCACTGCTTTTACCAGACGTATGAAAAGAAAGAAACAAGGGATCTGTATGCTCGTGCCCAAAGTGCCATATGGATGTTCAACGGCAAGGTTAATTTGCTGGAAGTACCCCAAAAGAGCATGGATCTGCTGCAAAATGCGCTTTGCTACGGTCTGTTCGGAACGGTGATCTCTTTTGTAAGTCCGTGGCTGGTGCTGTTTCTTACCGTTGCGCCTCTGGTCAATTTGTTCTGTGTCCGCGCTTATCAGAAGTATGAATATGAAACCCGGGCGGAACGTACCGACGTCGAGCGGAGGCTGAATTATGTGAACGATCGCGCCGCAGATTTTGCCGCTGCAAAGGATATCCGTATCTACGGTATGGCGGACTGGCTGAAGCAGCTGTCCAAAGCGCTGTTCGATAAGGATGTGGCCTGGCAGAAAAAGCTCAGCGGCCGGCAGCTTCTTACCCGGCTGGCGGATCTGGGCGTTATCCTCCTGCGGGACGGGCTCGCCTACGGAGTGCTGATCGCCATGTTCCTTCGGGGGGAGATCACAGTGGATCAGTTTGTACTGTATTTTGCCGCCATCTCCGGATTTGCCACCTATATCGGCAACATCATGACGGCCTGGAACGAGATGCATGCGGCCAGCCTGGTGGTCAGTGATTTCAGGGAGTTTCTGGATCTGCCCGATGAGGACGGAACCGGGGAGGCCCATGCCCGGGAACATATTTCTCCCGCGCCGGAGATCGTGTTCGATCATGTTTCTTTCCGCTATGACGGTGCAGAAAAAGACACCCTGCATGATATTTCCCTTACATTCCACTCCGGGGAACGGATAGCGCTGGTGGGTATGAACGGCGCAGGCAAGACCACTTTGGTCAAGCTTCTGTGCGGATTGTATACGCCTACTTCCGGGGAGATCCGCATTGACGGAGTACCGGTGAGCGACTTTTGCCGGGAGGAATATTACCGGTTGTTCTCTCCCGTTTTTCAGAATGTGCAGACAGCTTTCTTTTCTCTGGCAGAAACGGTGGCAGGCAGCACTGGAGAAAACGTGGATCGGGCCCGGGCCGAAAGCTGCATGCGCCGGGCCGGGCTTGGCAAAAAGCTGGATTCGCTGCCCCGGGGAATAGATACCCGTTTGGATAAGCAGGTCAACAAAGAGGGCATAGAACTTTCCGGCGGAGAGGCTCAGAAGCTGATGATGGCCCGGGCTCTTTATAAGAATGCACCTGTGCTGGTATTGGATGAGCCCACGGCAGCCCTGGATCCCATTGCGGAAAACGAGATCTACCTGCAATACAGGGATATGACGGAAGGGAAGACTTCGTTGTTTATCTCTCACCGGCTGGCCTCCACACAGTTTTGCGACCGGGTACTCTTTTTGCAGGAGGGACGGATCACCGAAGAAGGCACGCACCGCCAGCTTTTGGAAAAAGGTGGGGAGTATGCCAGACTGTATGAGATACAAAGCTGCTGGTACCGCAAGGAGTATAAGGGAGGGGAATAGGCATGAAGCTGAAGGAGCATATATACATCGGCCGCCGGCTGGTAAAGCTGCTGTATTCTTTGGGACACCGTTACTTTTACGCACTGGTGCTGAGCAGCTTGGTGACTGCCCTTGCGCCCTATGTGCCCATATGGTTTTCGGCCCGGCTTATTGATGGGCTGGCTGCAGGGGCGCCTTTGCAGACGCTGGCGCTGTATGCGGCGCTGACGGTAGGTATTACAGCCCTGCTCGGCCTGATAAATGCCTGGCTCAAGGCTCAGAAGCAGATCGGGGAGAATGAAGATTATAAGAGCATAAACTGGATGTACGCCCAAAAGGCCATGGAGCTGGCTTACGCCTCCATTGAGGACAGAGAGGTAGCCCGCTTACGGGAGCGGGTACAGAATGAGACCGACACCGGCTACAATCTTTTTTATCTGGTAAACTCTCTGGACAGGAGCATAGGTTCTGTTATACAGATCCTGGCTTCCATATCGTTGACGGCATCGTTCTTTGCGGCAAAGGCTGTGCCCCTTTGGACCAAGCTGGTCTTTGCCGGCGGCGTGATCCTGACGATGGTTCTGCGTATTTTGACCAACGGCAGGTCTGCCAAGCTGCAGATGGAGTATTTTTCCGGCTGCACAGATTTTAACATGGTGCTCAATAAGTACTGGCAGTACCTGAACCATTATACCAGCGGCATGGATATCCGCCTGTACGGCATGGAAAAGCTTCTTGCCGGTTATGCGGAACAGGTATATGATGAATTGTGCGACGGAGAACAAACCATGCGCTTTCGCTGCGCCTGGCTGGACATGATCTCCACAGTGACCAATTATGGCCTGCGATTCGGCGTATACCTGATTCTCATTGGCGGGGCTTTAAGCGGGGGGCTTTCTGTGGGCTCCATTGCACAATATGTGTCCTGCATCATGCTGCTGCTGAACGCTATTTCCAGTATCGTCAGTGCGGTGCAGCTGTCTCTGGTCAACCATGGGTATGCAAAACGGTTCTTTTCTTACTTTGATATCCCCAACCCCATGTATAAGGGTTCCCTGTCGGTGGAAAAGCGGGAGGATAATGAATACTACATCGAGTTCAAAAATGTTTCCTTCCGATACCCGAATACGGAAGCCTATGCCTTGCGCTATGTGAATCTGAAATTCAAAGTGGGGCAGAAGCTGGCGGTGGTAGGCATGAACGGCAGCGGCAAGACTACCTTTATCAAACTGCTGTGCCGGTTGTATGATCCCACCGAAGGAGAGATCCTTCTTAACGAGGTAGACATACGCAAATACAGCTATGAGGAATATATGGCACTGTTTTCCGTGGTGTTTCAGGATTTCCGGTTGTTCTCCTTCTCCCTGGGGCAGAATGTGGCCGCCGGGGCGAAATATGACAGAGAACGGGCGGCTGCCTGCCTGAAGGAAGCCGGCTTTGAGGACCGTCTGGAGCGGATGCCCAAGGGACTGGATACTGCCCTGTATAAAGACTTTGATCCGGAAGGGGTGGAGATCTCCGGCGGTGAAGCCCAGAAGATAGCCCTGGCTCGTGCCCTTTATAAGAATGCCCCCTTTATTGTTCTGGATGAACCTACTGCGGCTCTGGATCCTGTATCCGAGTATGAGGTATACAGAAAATTCAGCCAAATCGCCGGGGGAAAAACGGCTATCTACATCAGCCACCGGCTGGCTTCCTGCCGTTTCTGCGATAAGATTGCAGTGTTTGACGGGGGACAGATTTTGCAGACCGGTACCCATGAGGAATTGCTGGGGCAGCTTTCCGGCAGATATGCACAGCTCTGGAACGCGCAGGCCCAGTATTACACAAAGGCTCAGGCTTGAGCCGCAACAAAGGGGCGCAAAAAGCCCTTTTCTACAGGCATATATCTGCTCCCGGCCATATAAGAGAAGCATATAAAACAGAAACGGATTTGCACCCTAAGCGGGCCGCAAATCCGTTTTTCAATGTAATTGGCAATTAACTGAATGGAAACCCTTCAGCCGGATCGGCTGCGGAGGATGATCTGCTTTCGCAGGGATCAGCTCATGCGGGTCAGGGTAAGACCCAGGGGCACCTCATAGCCAAGCGCACGATACATGCTTTCATCGCAGGGGGCACAGGTGACGGAAAGATCCGCATATCCCTGTTCTGCGGCCCAGCTGTGAGCGGCCTGCTGAAGCAGCCTGGCGGCGCCTTGACGGCGGAATGCGGGTTCGATGTAAAAATCCTCCATCACACCCATGTCCCCGCAGGCAAATGTGGAGTACAAAGGCGCCACGCTGCACATGCCAATGGAGCGATAGCCCCGCTTGGCCATGAAAAAGGTGATCCGGTTTTCCTGCACCGCCTTTTGCAGCCGGGACTGCTGCGCTTCCGTCAGGCAGGGTTCCCCCACTTCCTGACGAAACCCGTTTTCCAGCTTCAGCAGCTGCCAGTCCTCCGGATCCGTCAGCCGTTCCACGGTGAAGGGAATTCGTTCCTTTGGGGGCAGCAGAAGCAGAGGCTCCCCCCATTCGTCGAAGCCATTGGGCACAAAGCCGATGCTTTTCCAGAAACGCAGCCGCCTCTCCGGGCCTGCACAGTTCAACTCCGCATAACGGCCGCCCTGCTCCCGGCTCCAATCCAGCAGTGCCCCAGCGCAGGCGTGACCCAGCCCCCGGCTCCGGTATTCCGGATATATGCAGAACTCAAGGATAAAGAGCTTTCCGTCTTCTCCGGTAAACAGGGCAGCCAGAGCAAAGCCTATCTCCCGGTTCTCCTGCCGGAAAAAGAAGTACCGGCAGCGGTTTTCGGCCCGGTCATGTGCTCGTTGGATCCCATCCTGATATTCGCCGCTTAAAAAGTATTGCAGCTCCTCCTTTTGGGCAGGATCCGGGAAGACGTCTCTGATGTGATACTGGTGCAGCGCTTCCCAGAAGCGGATCGTATCCTCTTGGGAAAGGGCTTCCAAAATGGTGATCTGTTGGTTCATGTTCTTCCTCCGAATTAAAATAGGAAAGGGCAGCGGCCCTTTCGGAGGCTTACAGACTTACAAGCCTCCGTGCAGCATGTTTTTTCATAGTCAGATCACACTCCTTGTATAAAAACTCCGGCGGGGATATGGCGGGTTTCTGCCGGGTAAAAAAAGTATACCTGTCCCAGGGCGGCGCAGTCAAGGGGGCGATGGGGCGGCAGTTGACTTTTTCGATGGGGAACAGTATAATACGCAGTATTTATACTATTTTTGATCAAAATGAAAAATGCTGTCTGGTCACCCGGGCAGCATCGGCACAAAAGAGGAGAAACAGATATGTTTTCAACGGAACATTTTATATGGATAGGACTGTGCGCTGCTTTTGTGGCGGGGATGCTCATTTTCTGTATCCGCAAGAAGGTATCTTTGAAAGTGGCCGGGTATGTGATGAGCGGCATCTGCCTTTGCAGCGAAAACAGCAAAATCCTGAGCAATATGGTAGAGAGCCCTCAGGGTGGCATGTATCTGGATCCGGCGGCACTGCCTTTTCATCTGTGCAGTCTGATGCTTTTCGGCGTACTGTACATTACCTTTGGGAAAGAAGGAAGGTGCAAGCAGCGCCTCATTGACTTTGTGGCGGTCATGGGCACGCTGGGAAGCATTTGTGCCATACTGATCCCAACTAACGGAACGGATTTTACCACGGTTCTGGCGTATCAGTGCTTTGTGTATCATGGCGGACTGCTGTGGTTTTCGCTGTACCTGATTTTGAGCGGCAGGGCAAAGCTGGGGCTGAAGGCCATGGGCAGCAATATCGGTATGCTGCTTTTGCTGGCGGTGGCTGTTTTGTATGTGAACGGAGCCCTTTCCGCCTATGGGACAAATTTTATGTATCTGGTGCGGCCGCCCATGGAGGATCTGCCATATCTCAATCTGGAGCAGAGGTGGTATGTATATTTTCTGCGTCTGCTGCTTCTGGGGCTGGGGTTGGTATCCCTGTTCCATATCCCTTTTATTCTGCATCAAAAGAATACCGGCAGCCGAAGCACTGCCTGCTGAGAAAAACGAAGACCCCATCCTTCATGCGGAACGGCAGAGAGAAAACACGGTGCAGCCTCTTAGAGACCGCACCGTGTTTAATATGTATCACAGGGTCACCTGACCGCTTTCGGGGCAGCCATCGCTTCCCAGAGCAGGCAGCAGGATATCTTTAACGAAGCGTTCCGTTTGCTCCGGGGCCAGCCCCACATAGGCGGCGGGCTTCAGAAGCGTATCCATATCTTCCCGGGAGAGCGGAAGTGCCGGATCGGCAGCCAGCCGCTCCAGCAGATCGTTGGGAGCGCCCTCTTCCTTCATGGCCAGAGCCGTCTCCTGCGCATGGCGGCGGATGGCTTCGTGGACACTCTGGCGGTCACCGCCTTTTTTCACGGCTTCCATCATCAGGTTCTCTGTAGCGATAAAAGGCAGGGATTCCCGCAGATTTTTTTCACACATCCGGGGGTAAACATGAAGCCACCGGGCTACATAGATCACCAGCTCCAACACACCGTCGGCGGTAAGAAAGGCTTCCGGCAGGGAGATGCGCCGGTTGGCGGAATCATCCAGTGTCCGTTCACACCATTGGGTGCAGGCGGTCATGTCTCCGTCCTGACTCAAGGATATCAGATGGCGGCTGAGGCCGCATATACGCTCACAGCGAATGGGATTGCGCTTATAGGCCATGGCGGAGGAACCGATCTGCCCGGCGCCAAAGGGCTCTTCCAGCTCCCCCCGGGATTGGAGCAACCGCACATCCTGAGCAAAACGATAGCAGCTGATGCCCAAAGAAGCCAGGAGATGAAGAATGCGGGCATCCAGTTTCCGGGGATAGGTCTGACCGGAGACGTCAAAGACCGGGATATCCCCCAATTCATGAGCAATGTGAGCTTCCAATGCCTGGGCTTTTTCCGCATCTCCTTCAAACAGCTCCAGAAAACTGGCTTGGGTGCCTGTAGCGCCCCGGCAACCCAGCAGCTTTATGGAGGGAAGCAGAGCGTCCAGATCCTCCAGATCCTGCAAAAGATCCTGCGCCCAGCAGGCGGCCCGGCGGCCTACGGTAACAGGCTGAGCTGCCTGCAAATGGGTAAGCCCCAGACAGGGAACCTTAGCGGTATTAAGGGCAAAAGCGCCCAGCGCCCGGAGTGCCTCGCAAAGCTTGCTGCGAAGCAGAGCCAAAGCTTCCCGCAGCAGCAGAATATCGGCATTGTCCGTTACATAGCAGCTGGTGGCGCCCAGATGGATGATGGGCCGGGCCAGGGGGCACTGATCTCCCCAGGCCAGAACGTGGGCCATAACATCATGGCGCACCTGCTTTTCATAGGCGGAAACGGCTTCATAGTCGATATCCTCCAAATGGCGTGAGAGTTCGCTGAGCTGAGCTTCCGTTACAGGCAGACCCAGAGCGTGTTCTCCCCGGGCCAGTGCCAGCCATAGCCGCCGCCAGGTGCCGTACCGGTGGTCGGGGGAAAATATCCGGCGCATCTGATCACCGGCATAGCGTCCTTCCAGAGGGGATTCGTAATAAGGCTTGCTCATGGCGCTTTACCGCAGGATCATGGCTTCCCGCTCCGCTCCTACAGATACATAGGGAATGGGGCAGTTCAGCTCTTTTTCCAGAAACAGCACATAGTTCTGGGCGGCCTGCGGAAGATCCTGGAAGCGGCGGACATGGGTGGTATCCTGCTTCCAGCCGGGAAGCGTTACATACACGGGCTTGCAATCGTTCAAATCGGCGGTATAGGGGAAGGTGTGTATCACCCGGCCCCGGAGCTCATAGCCAACACACACGGGCAGGGTATCAAACCCATCCAGTACATCCAGTTTGGTCAGTGCCAGCTCCGTAGCGGACTGAACCTTTACCCCATAGCGGGCGGCCACCGTATCCATCCAGGCGACCCGGCGGGGACGGCCCGTGGCGGCACCGTATTCATGCCCGGCTTCCCGAAGGGCAGCGGCTTCTTCGCTCTGGAGTTCCCCTACAAAGGGACCTTCCCCTACGCAGGTGGAATAGGCTTTTACCACACCCACTACCCGGTCTACCTTCAGCCAGGGGCATCCGGAGCCCACGGGAGCATAAGCGGCCAAAGGAGTAGAGGAGGAGGTATAAGGGTAGATGCCGTAATCCAGATCCCGCAGAGCGCCCAGCTGGGCTTCAAAAAGAATACCGTCGCGCTTGCGGCCGTCCAGCAGCTCACCTGCATCGCAGATATAGGGCCGGAGCTTTTGCGCATACTCCCGGCAAAGGGTCAGCAGTTCTTCATAAGAGAAGGGGGTGCAGCCGTATCCGGGGACATATACCTGGTTTTTCCAGTCTACCAGGCGTTGGAGTCGTTCCTGCAAAACCTCATCATGCAGCAGATCTCCCATGCGCAGGGCTTTTTTATAAGCCCGATCGGCATAGGCCGGGGCGATGCCCCGCAGGGTGGAGCCGAAGTGAGCCTTGCCCAGGCGCTGCTCTTCCAGCTTATCCTCAAGGGGAGAGATGGGCAGCACCGCGATCGCCCGGTCGGAGATGCGCAGGTTTTCAGGGGTAATGCATACGCCCCGCTGCCGCAGCCCATCCGCTTCTTTGCACAGATGCTGTATGTCGATCACACAGCCGGCACCCAACAGATTCAGTTTATCCGGATGGAAAATACCGGAAGGGATCAGGTTCAGCTTGAATTCACCCAGATCATTGACAATGGTGTGCCCGGCGTTATTACCACCCTGATAGCGCACAACAGTGCCGTATTGTGGCACCAGATAGTCTACCATGCGGCCTTTGCCCTCATCGCCCCAGCAAATTCCAACGATTGCGCAGTTACCCATATGGAAAACCTCCTTTCAAAAAACAAAAATATATAATATAGGAGGATCGGCCTGCCGTCAAGAGTTTTTCGGCTTAAAAACGTGTCTTTTTTGTAGAAATCAAGGGGCACGAAGCGTGGGATCCGTAGAAGTGCCTAAAAGATACAGAAGCAGTTCCTCTGGCAGCGGGGTCTCTCCTTGGCGGGGAATGCTTCGCCAGGCTTTTTGAACGGAAGGGTCCGGGTTGGAAAGACCTTGAATAATAGCGGCCTGAATCTGTGCTTTTACTTCGTTTGCAGATGTTCCATGAGCAGCGGCAATTTTTTGAAAAATATCTTCCATAGCAGGGTGAGGCATGAGACGCTCCTTTCTTTGCTTTGACATTTACTGAATGTCATAATGGAGAACAGTATACCATATACTACCGCCAACGACAATCACTGAATGTCAAAGGCGGTAACAGCATGTATAAAAACAAAGGGACCGGAGGCCGGAACAATTTGTGTGGAGAACGTATCCGGAAGTTCCGCAGGCAAATGCCGGGCCAGCCTTCTCAGCGGGCTTTTGCGGATATGCTGCAGCTGCGGGGACTGGATGTAGATAAGAATGCCGTGCAGCGCATGGAAAGCGGGCAGCGGTTCATTACGGATATTGAGCTCAAGGCCATTGCCCATGCCCTGGGAGTCGGGTACGATGCGCTTCTGGAGGACTGAGCTTTTCAACGGGCAAAAACGGTGCGAAAAAGAAGTGAAGACACTCAAAAAGATATATGTGCAAAATGGAAAGCGCCTGCCCTGCAACAGAAAATTGCAGAGCAGACGCCTGAAACCGATGTTTTAATGGGTTCGGGTCTTCCTATTCAGGAAGGCCCGTTTTTTGTTTTACAGCTGGGGACCGGCTTCTACCAGAGCCTTACCGGCTTCGGTATCCTCGTACTTGACGAAGTTCTTGATAAAGCGGCCGGCCAGATCCTGTGCCTTCTGCTCCCACTGGGAAGGATCGGCATAGGTGTCACGGGGATCCAGAATGGAGGGATCCACGCCGGGCAGCTGGGTGGGTACTTCCAGATTGAAGTAGGGGATCTTTTTGGTGGGAGCGTTGAGAATATCCCCGTTGAGGATAGCGTCGATAATGCCGCGGGTATCCTTAATGGAGATACGCTTGCCGGTGCCGTTCCAGCCGGTATTCACCAGGTAAGCTTTGGCACCGCTCTTTTCCATCTTCTTGACCAGCTCTTCCCCGTATTTGGTGGGGGGCAGCTCCAGAAAGGCCTGACCAAAGCAGGCGGAGAAGGTGGGAGTGGGTTCAGTGATGCCGCGCTCGGTACCGGCCAGCTTGGCGGTGAAGCCGGAGAGGAAGTAATACTTGGTCTGCTCCGGAGTCAGCACGGACACGGGGGGCAGCACGCCGAATGCATCTGCGGAAAGGAAGATCACGTTTTTGGCAGCGGGAGCAGAAGACACGGGCCGCACAATGTTCTGAATGTGATCGATGGGATAAGAGACCCGGGTATTCTCCGTGACGCTCTTGTCGGCAAAGTCGATCTTGCCGTCCTTATCCAGTGTTACGTTCTCCAGCAGGGCGTTGCGCTTGATGGCATTGTAAATGTCGGGCTCGGAATCCTTATCCAGATTGATGACCTTGGCATAGCAGCCGCCTTCAAAGTTGAAAACGCCGTTATCATCCCAGCCGTGCTCGTCATCACCGATGAGCAGGCGCTTGGGGTCGGTGGAGAGGGTGGTCTTGCCCGTGCCGGAAAGACCGAAGAAAATGGCGGTGTTTTCGCCGTTCATATCGGTATTGGCGGAGCAGTGCATGGAAGCAATACCTTTCAGGGGCAGGAAGTAGTTCATCATGGAGAACATGCCCTTCTTCATTTCGCCGCCGTACCAGGTGTTGATGATGACCTGTTCCCGGCTGGTCAGGTTGAAGACTACGGCGGTTTCGGAGTTGAGCCCCAGTTCCTTATAGTTCTCTACCTTGGCTTTGGAGGCGTTGTAGACTACAAAGTCGGGCTCAAAGTTTTCCAGCTCTTCCTGCGTGGGGCGGATAAACATATTCTCTACAAAGTGAGCCTGCCAGGCCACTTCCACGATGAAGCGAATGGCCATGCGGGTATCCTTGTTGGCGCCGCAGAAACCGTCTACTACGAACAGCCGCTTGTTGGACAGCTCCTTGAGGGCGATATCCTTTACGGCTTTCCAGGCTTCCTGAGAAGCGGGGTGGTTATCGTTCTTATAGTTTTCGCTGGTCCACCAAACGGTGTCCTTGGAGGTATCGTCCATGACGATAAACTTGTCCTTGGGGGAACGGCCGGTGTATACGCCGGTCATAACGTTGACGGCGCCCAGCTCGCTGACCTGACCCTTTTCAAAACCGGTGAGGGCGGGATTGGTCTCTTCCTCAAAAAGCATTTCGTAGGAGGGATTACGGACGATCTCGGTGGTGCCGGTGATGCCGTATTTGCTCAGATCGATCTTGTGCATGTGCATTAAACCTCATTTCTCTGAAATTTTCCCAGTCAAAGGCATGATACCACCCTTTTGCAAGTGCCGTCAACCAGTGAAAAGGTAAACTTTCTGCAATTCTTCCGGCATCGGTTTTATAAAACGCAGGTTTGCCTGCAAAAACCGGAGACGACCGGGCAAAGACCCGAATTTACGGGCATTTTGCCGGCAGGACAGCGCTTGGCATATGTCCGGAATATGGCAGCATTTGGGGTTGAAGTATAAAAAACACCTGCTACAATAAAGGCATCGGGCGCCTGATGAGAATATTTTACGGAGGTTCAACAGAAGAATGAAGAATCGAATAAAAGTATATCCCATCGGAAAGATAGAAAACGAAAATAGCAAAACAGTGCTCCGGCTGAAGCCCGGCTACCGTGAGGGCCTGAAGGGCCTTGCAGATTCAGCCACGTGCAGATCCTCTGGTGGATGGACGGCTGTGATGATCCGAAGATCCGGAACATTCTGGTGGAAAAAAGACCGTATGTCCATGGACCGGAAGAAATCGGCGTGTTTGCCTTACAGTCGCCGGAGAGGCCAAACCCTGTTGCAGTATCCTGCGCGGGAATCACCTGTGTGGACATGGAGTCGGGCACGGTGGGGCTGGATTATATAGATGCTTTTTCCGGCAGTCCGGTAATCGATTTAAAACCATATACGCCCAGCCTGGATCGGGTCGAGAAGCCTTTTACTCCGGAATGGTGCAGCCATTGGCCAAAATCCTGCGAAGAGAGCGGAGCTTTTGACTGGTCCTCCGAATTCAATTTTTAAGGAGGAAGAAGATGGCACTTGCAGAGCATATCCATGCAAAACCTGTGATCGATGCAGAGAAAGTGCGCCTGCGTCCCCTGCAGGCAGCGGATGTTCCGGACATAAAGACGTGGACAACGGATATATCCGTTTATACCTACTGGGGCAAAGGCCCCGGGAAAACAGACAGGAATCCGGAGCTACTGTTTGAGAGATCCCCAAAACCGGTGAAAAGCTTTCGCCTTGGTATCGAGGAAAAGCGATCCGGGAGGTTGATCGGGGAAGTTTGGGTGTATCGAATCGAGAAAAAACGCATGGCCTCCGTGGCCATACGTCTTGCCGCTGCCTGGCAGGGAAAGGGCTATGGAACCGAAGCGCTCCTGCAAATGACTCTTTTCTGCTTCAGAAACACGGAGCTGCAGCGGTTGTGGGCGGAGGTGGATGTTCGAAATATAGCTTCCCAAAGAATGCTGGAGAAATGCGGGTATATAAAGGAAGGCGTGATCCGGCAGGGCAGAATGGTAAACCCATGGTGTGATTACTGTATTTACGGGATCCTTGTATTGGATATGACAGAGAAAACGCCTCAGGATCACCGTTTGGCTGAAACCCGGGTATGAGCGGATCGGCTGTATCTCCGCAAAAGGCGATGCGCGCTATGGCTATCTGTTAGGCTGAACCTGCTTGGCTGAATCTGGTGCCCGCATGCTTCGTCGGCGAAAAGCAAAAACAACAAATCCTCCGTATGCTCACGGCATACGGAGGATTTGTTATGTACTCACAAATATCGGATTTATGAACCGGATGCGTTACAGGCTTTCGGGCACCTGGGCATTGATGGCGGCATACATGGCGGCCACTGCTTCTTTGGCGCGCGGGAGGGCATTCTCCAGAGTCACATCTTCCTTCAGAGACTTGTCCCGGGAGACCATCTCCACCACGCCGCGGCCCAATGTCTTGGGGGAAACGATGAGCCGAAGGGGGCAGCCCAGCAGGTCGGCGTCAGAGAACATGAACCCGGCGGAAACGGGCCGGTCGTCATAAAGCACCTCAAATCCCTGCTCCGTAAGGGAGGTATACAGGCTTTCCGCCGTTTCCCTCACCTGGGGCTGATCGGACCGCAGGGCGCAGATCTCGATCTGCCAGGGCGCAATGGTGATGGGCCAAATGGGGCCGTACTGGTCGTGATGTTCTTCACACACGCTGGCCATGAGACGGCCTACGCCAATGCCGTAGCAGCCCATAATGGGATTTACACGGTTGCCTTTTTCGTCATCATAGGTCATCCCCATGGCTTCGGTGTACCGGCGGCCCAGCTGGAAGATGTTGCCCACCTCAATGCCGTTCTTGACCACCAGGGAGTGCTTGCCGCATTTGGGGCAAACGCCGCCCGCTACGGCTTTGGCCGCATCCACATAAGTGGCGCCGGGCACATCCCGATCCATATTCAGGCCGGTGTAATGATAGCCTTCCTCGTTGGCGCCGCAGACCAGATTCCGTGTGCCTTCCAAAGAACGGTCATAGACCACGGTGATATTTTCGGGCAGTCCCACGGGGCCAATGGATCCGGCTACCAGACCGACATGATCGATCTCTACAGCAGGGTGCACTTCCGCCTTGAGGTAATTGCGCAGTTTGGTTTCGTTGACCTCCAGATCCCCGCGGATAAAGACCAGTACATAGGAATCATCGGCATTGCGCTGGTATACTACGGCCTTGCAGCTTTCTTTGGCGGTGCTGTGGAGGAAACTGCAAACCTCTTCGATGGTCTTGTTTTCGTAAGTGGCAATCTTTTGCAGAGGCGCTGCCTCCCGGCTGCCGTCGTTATGTACGATGCATTCCGCAGCCTCCATGTTGGCCCGGTAGCCGCATTCGGGGCAAAGAACGATGGTATCCTCGCCGATATCCGTCAGCAGCATGAACTCGTGGCTGACTTTACCCCCCATCATGCCGGAGTCGGAGGCTACGGCTACCACCTCGGGGATGCCTGCCCGGGCATAAATGCGCTCATACGCCCGGTAACAGCGCTTATAATACCGCTCCAGATCCTTCTGAGAGGTGTGGAAGGAATAAGCGTCCTTCATGGTAAATTCCCGCACCCGGATCAATCCGCCCCGAGCCCGGGGCTCATCGCGGAATTTAGTCTGGATCTGATAAATCATAAAAGGATACTTCTGGTAGGTTCCGGCTATGTTCATGGCCATATGCACGGCGGCTTCCTCATGGGTCATGCCCAGTACCATGTCTGCGCCGCTTCTGTCTTTAAAGCGCAGCAGTTCCTTGCCTACGCTTTCCCAACGGCCGGAGGACTGCCAGAGACTGGCGGGCATGGCTACGGGGAAGAGAACCTCCTGCCCGTCGATGCGGTCCATCTCCTGACGGAGAATCGCTTCTATTTTATTCTGGATGCGCTTGGCGGGGGGGAGCAGAGAATAGATGCCGTTGCCTACCTGCTTGATATATCCGCCGCGGGTCATCAGGTTCTGGCTCTCGATATCCGAGACCCGATCCTTATACCGCTCGCCCAAAAGCTCACTGACTTTCATAGTTGTGTCCCTTTCCTGTGAAAAAATAAATACTATTCTGCATTATATCATGCTTCCGGGCAAATGCCACAGTTTTTTTGCGCTTTTGGGGGACAAATCTCCCGGAGGACTTTTGCTTCAGCAAGTTGGAAAGCCGCAGAAGCTTTGAAAGATGTGCTCTTTTCTGCTTAACCTGGGCATATGCCGGTTTCGCTTGGAAAATAGGCAGGATTTTTGAATCTGTATTGACAACGGGCGAAAAAACGGGTACAATACAATGCGATAAAGAAACAGGCGGGTGTAGCTCAATGGTAGAGCTCCAGCTTCCCAAGCTGGCTACGTGGGTTCGATTCCCATCACCCGCTCCATCTTTTATAAACATACCCGCAGCCGTTACAATTTCCGCGTGCGGGTGAAACACAAAATCATCTTAGGAGGACATTGTAATGGCTAAGCAAAAATTTGAACGGACGAAGCCCCATGTAAACATCGGCACCATCGGCCACGTAGACCACGGCAAGACCACCCTGACCGCCGCCATCACCATGGCGCTGGCACAGCAGGGCCAGGCAGCCGCCATGCGGTATGACGAGATCGATAAGGCGCCCGAAGAAAAGGCCCGTGGCATCACGATCAACACCGCACACGTTGAGTATGAGACCGACAAGCGCCACTATGCTCATGTTGACTGCCCCGGCCACGCCGACTACGTCAAGAACATGATCACCGGTGCCGCTCAGATGGACGGCGCTATCCTGGTAGTATCCGCTGCCGATGGTCCCATGCCCCAGACCCGCGAGCACATCCTGCTGGCCCGTCAGGTAGGCGTTCCCTACATCATCGTGTTTATGAACAAGGTGGACCAGGTAGATGACGACGAGCTGCTGGAGCTGGTCGAGATGGAGATCCGCGAACTGCTGAGCTCCTATGATTTCCCCGGCGACGACATCCCCGTGATCCGCGGTTCCGCTCTGAAAGCTCTGGAAGCCCTGACCAACGGCGCCAACGCCAAGGAAAGCCCCGAGTGCAAGTGCATTTTCGAGCTGATGGACGCTGTAGACTCCTACATCCCCACTCCCGAGCGTGCCTCCGATAAGCCCTTCCTTATGCCCGTGGAAGACGTATTCACCATCACCGGCCGCGGCACCGTGGCTACCGGCCGTGTAGAGCGCGGTACCGTGAAGGTACAGGATCCCGTTGAGATCGTGGGTCTGTCCGATGAGAAGAAGACCTCCGTGGTCACCGGTGTGGAAATGTTCCGGAAGCTGCTGGATCAGGCCATCGCAGGCGACAACATCGGCGTGCTGCTGCGTGGCATCACCCGTCAGGAAGTGGAGCGCGGCCAGGTAATCGCAAAGCCCGGTTCCATCCATCCTCACACCCACTTCAACAGCGAGGTGTACGTGCTGACGAAGGAAGAGGGCGGCCGTCATACTCCGTTCTTCTCCGGCTACCGTCCCCAGTTCTACTTCCGTACCACTGACGTAACCGGCACCATCAAGCTGCCCGAGGGCGTAGAAATGGTTATGCCCGGTGACAACATCCGGATGGAGATCACTCTGATCACCCCCATCGCCATGGAGCAGGGCCTTCGGTTCGCTATCCGTGAAGGCGGCCGTACGGTTGCTTCCGGCGTTGTGGCCAGTATCATTGAGTAACAAAACAAAGCAAACAAAAGGAGCCTTCGGGCTCCTTTTTTTATGACTACAAAAGAAGAAGACGAAAGCAGCGGTTGCCACGGACTCTGAAGGGGGCAAGGCAGCCGGTATTGAAAGCTTTCTACCAGCAAGAACAGAGTCGGTTCCCGTTGACAGGGCAGGGGGGGTATGCTACTATCTACAGAGAAAAAAGAAAAAGGATGGATTTGGATGAAAAAGAACTTTTTTGCGGGCGTGATTCTGATGCTGATGCTGCTTCTGGCTGCATGCGGCAGAACGGATGCACAAGTGACGGAAGCCACACCGTCACCTGCACCGGCAACGGCTCAGCCTACGGATACCCCGGTACCTACACCTGCTCCCACTGATACACCGGCGCCTACGGATACGCCCACGCCCGTACCTACAGACACGCCCACCCCAACTCCGGAACCCACGGCCACTCCCGTGCCGGAGATCACGCTGGATCAGAAGCCTTTGTATGTGTGCCGGCCCGGAAAAAAAGTAAATCTGCGCTTCCTGTATCCGGACAGCAAAAAACTGGGTCCCCGGAAAGTGGAGATCCGTCTGGAAGATGGCACAGTTGTGGGTGCCGATACGGTGGACAAAACGGAGGGCAGAATCGCAGCGACTCTGCCGGAAGGCACTTACCCGGCCCGTACCACTCTGTATCTGTATCAGGAGGGGACGGAGTATCCCGTGTCTCAGAAAGATATTGCCGTTATCGACCCGGAGTATAAGGGCGTGAAGGGTAATTATGAACGGGAAGACAAGATGATCGCCCTGACTTTTGACTGCGCCTATGGGGAGACCTATACGGATTACATTCTGGATCTGCTGCGGAAGTATGAGATAAAGGCTACTTTCTTTATGGTGGGTACCTGGGTAGGGAACCACGGCCCGTGGATCGAGAAGATGCTGGCGGACGGGCATGAGCTGGGGAACCATACCCAGACCCATCCCAGATTTTCCAAAATAAGCAACGAGGCCATCTATAAAACCATTATGCAGTGCGATGCGCGTCTGCTGGAAAAGGTAAACTATCAATCCCATATTATGCGTCCTCCTTATGGCAGCCACACGCCGGAATCCGATGCCATTACACGCTATTGCGGATATGAAGCCATTCTATGGGCCCTGAGTGCACGGGATTCCCGAGAAGGAATCACCAAGGAAACCATCCTCCGTACCCTGAAAGCGGAGACAGAGCCCGGAGACATCGTGCTCATGCATAACGGGGCTGCCTCTGTGACCTACTATCTGGAGCCTTATCTTCAGTTCCTGATTGAAAACGGATACACTTTCGGTACCGTTTCTGAGCTTATGGGCTGGGAAACTCCCATCCGGGAAGCGGTACCCTCTGCCCAGACGGAAACGACCGAAAGTCCGGCACCTTTCGCCCAGCCGTAAAACCGGATATGAAAACATCTGCAGACATGGCAGTTCCGGCTGTCATGTCTGTTCTTATGTTGAAAAAAGAAAAAGGTATTGACTCTGCCCTGACGTCATGGTGTACAGTGAAATCCGTAAGGAGGAAAAGCCTATGATGACTGTAAATGAAATGAGTAAAAGAACGGGCGTCAGCGTTCGGACGCTGCACTACTATGATCAGATCGGATTATTGAAACCGGAAGCCCATACGGCAGGCGGATACCGGCTGTATGGAGAAAAGGCGCTGGAACGGCTGGGCTGCATTTTAATGTACAGAGAGCTGCAGTTCCCGCTGCAAAGCATAGCCGCCATTTTAGACAGTCCGTCTTTTGATCGAAACAGGGCGCTGCGGCAGCAGATAGAATTGCTGGAGATGCAAAAGGAGCATCTGGAAACACTCATTCTTATGGCACGGGGCGTCCTGATGAAAGGAACGGAAGGAGGATATCTTATGAACTTTACTGCCTTTGATACGGCAAAACTGGATACCTATGCGAAAAAAGCCAGGGAGACCTGGCAGCATACACCGGCCTGGCAGGAGTATGAGGAGAAACACAAAGACGCCACCGGGGAACAAAAGGCTCAGGAGGCGGAAGCGATGATGGAACTTTTTCGGGAGCTGGGGATGTATCGAGCCTCGGGGCCGGAGGCGCCGGAGGTTCAAACCTGGGTGGGGCGGCTGCAAAGCTTTATCAGTGCACACATGTACCATTGTACCGACCAGATCCTGTCTTATCTGGGGGAAATGTATGGCGGAGGCGGAGAGTTTCAGGAGAACATCGACAAAGCCGGAGGCACGGGCACGGGCGTACTGGCCCGGGACGCCGTCCGTCTGTATCTGAAAAAGAAAGAAGCCCAGCCGGATATTTGCGGATGAAAGCATCGTTCGGCGAAGCTGCGTACAGAACAGCCTTTGCGGGCTGTAAAGGTAAAGAAAAACAGACAATGCCGCCAAACGGAAGAACGGCAATTGCCTGTTTTTGCTCGAGAGGTGTTTACTTATTTATAATGACGTATCTTTTCTGACGGACGGGGAAAACGGTCAGCACTTTTCCAGAGGAATCCAGATCTCACTGTAAGTATCGGCAGGATCTTCTGCCGGGGGCGCATACATCTCCACATTGTAGCTGCCCCGGAGCCTGTATCCCTTCAGCGCCGGGAGCCACTGGGACCAGATGGCAGTGTTCACACTTTGCAGTGTCCGGGGCAAAGGACCCCGGCAGGGGAACACGGCCCAGGTGCCTCCGGGAATGATACGGGTCACATATCCCTGGGGAACAGGCTTCCAAGGGGTATAAAGATCGGCGATCATATAATCAAAGCTGCGGCCGTTCCCATCCAGGCAAAGGCCAAAGGCGCCGCAGACGATCTTCCCGCCGCCGCTCTGGTAATGCGCATCCCAGAAGCGGGGAATCTCCTGATAACTGGTCTCACAGTCAAAACGAGTCAGCTTGCCCATCACGGTGAATGCATTTTTTTCTTCAATACGGTATTCCAGCATGGTGCCACCCTCCAAAGTTACTTTTATTTGCAGCGGAGCCAAAGCACGTAGAGAGACCCCTTTTTCGCGGGCAGCGGAAGGAGATATGCCGTGAAAGCGGGTAAAGGCCCGGGCAAAACTGTCCGGGGAATCGTAGCCGTATTTCAAAGCCAGATCCATGACCCGGGCGCTTCCTACGGAAAGCTCCTGCGCGGCAAGAGTCAGCCGGCGACCCCGGATATACTCTCCGAGGGTCATTCCGCAAAGCACATGAAAGATCTTTTGAAAATAGAAGGGAGATACATATGCCTGTGCGGCCAATATCTGGGGATCCAGATCCTCCGTCAGGTGTGCTTCCAGGTAGGCCATGGCCCGGGCAAGGCCTTCCGTCCATCCGTTCATAAAGGGTCTCCTTTCCGTTCTTTTTTCTGCTGCAAAAAGAGTATAGCAAAAACACCATGCCGTTGCCCGACTTATTCTGCACAATAGTGAAGGGCCGTCGTTTACCCCATATATAGAGGATATGCCGGTAGCATTCCACAGGATAAAGCACAGAAAAAGAAAAAACAAAAGCAACAGAAAAACACGAAAAAATCTGAAAAAAACACTTGCATTCCGCAGAAGGATGTCCTATAATAAAAACGTTCGTGTGCAAGTATCCATAGGGGAACTATGGCCTTGCGCCGGTTCAGGCAGGAGGTTGCCGGCTGCCATCCGGGTAATTTCTGCCGGACCAACGCCTTGAAAATGAGGCGGGGCAAAAATAGCGGGCTGTAAGATCCAAAATGTGTGGCCGAAAGGCCACGCGCAAATAAAGAGATTGGAAACACACGGCACCGTGTACTGCCCGAAAAAATTTTAGAAGGAGAGAAATAATATGGCAAACCAGAGAATCCGCATCAAGCTGAAGGGCTACGAGCACAGTCTTGTGGACCAGAGCGCCGAGAAGATCGTGGACACCGCCCGCAGAACCGGTGCCCAGGTTTCCGGCCCCATCCCCCTGCCCACCGAGAAGGAGATCGTCACGATCCTCCGGGCCGTACATAAGTACAAGGACTCTCGCGAGCAGTTCGAGACGCGCACCCACAAGCGGCTTATCGACATCATGCAGCCCTCTGCCAAGACTGTTGATGCCCTGATGAAGCTGGATCTTCCCGCCGGTGTGGATATCGAGATCAAGCTGTAACCAAACGGAGGTATGAACCAATGAAGAAAGCCATTTTGGGCAAGAAGATCGGTATGACGCAGCTCTTCCGGGCTGACGGTACCATGATTCCCGTCACTGTCGTCGAAGCCGGTCCGTGCCCCGTCGTCCAGAAGAAAACCGTTGCCAAGGAAGGCTACGATGCTGTGCAGGTTGGTTTCTGCGAGCTTCGCGACAAACTTGCCAACAAGCCTCAGAAGGGCCATTTCGCCAAGGCCGACCTCAAGCCCATGCGTTATCTGAGAGAGTTCCGTCTCGAAGACGCCGCTTCCTATGAAGTGGGCCAGAAGATCACCTGCGACGTATTCGCCGAGGGTGAGAAGGTGGATGTCACCGGCCGTTCCAAGGGCAAGGGCTTCGAAGGCAACATCAAGCGCTGGAACCAGTCCCGCGGCCGCAAGACCCACGGTTCCCACTCCTACCGGGTGGCCGGCTCCATGGGCGCCTGCACCTATCCCGGCGAGGTCTTTAAGACCAAGCGCCTCCCCGGCCATATGGGCTCCGAAACCATTACCGTCCAGAATCTGGAAGTGGTCAAGGTGGACGCCCAGCGGAACCTGCTGCTCATCAAGGGTGCCATCCCCGGCGCCAAGGGCACCATGGTCACCGTCAAGAGCACTGTTAAGTAAGGAGGAAAGAAAACATGCCTAAAGTTGCATTGTACGATATTAACGGCCAGGTGATCGGCGATATCGAGCTTTCCGAAAACGTCTTTGGTCAGCCCGTCAACCAGTTCGCTCTCCACCAGGTAGTAGTGGCCCATCTGGCCAACTGCCGCCAGGGCACCCAGAGCGCCAAGACCCGCAGCGAAGTCTCCGGCGGCGGCAAAAAGCCTTACCGTCAGAAGGGCACCGGCCGGGCCCGTCAGGGTTCCACCCGTGCGCCTCAGTGGACTCACGGCGGCGTAGTCTTCGCTCCCAAACCCCGTGATTACACCAAGCAGGTGAACCGCAAGGTCCGCCGTCTGGCCCTCAAGTCCGCCCTGTCCGCCAAGGTCGCCGACAGCGAGCTCATCGTGTTCGATGCTCTGAACATTGAAGCTCCTAAGACCAAGGAAATGGTCAAGGTCCTCAAGGCCGTTGATACCCAGAAGGCCCTCATCGTCCTCCCTGAGAGCGACGAGAAGGTAGAGCGTGCCGCCGCCAACATCCCCGGCGTCAAGACCACTCTGGTGGGCACTCTCAATACCTATGAGATCCTGAAGTATAAGAAACTGATCCTCACCAAGGATTCCGTTGCAAAGATTGAGGAGGTGTACGTCTGATGAAGGCTGCATACGACATCGTCAAGGCTCCTATCCTCACCGAGAAGAGCTATGATTACATCGCCCACCGTGTTTACACCTTTGAAGTAGCCAAGACTGCCAACAAGGTTGAGATCCGCAAGGCCGTAGAAGAGATCTTCGGCGTAAAGGTCCAGAGCGTACACACCGTTAACAAGCTGGGCAAGATGAAGCGCCAGGGCCGTTATGAGGGCCGCCGGGCTTCCACCAAGAAAGCTTATGTAAAGCTGACCGGCGATTCCAAGGGCATCGAGCTCTTCGACGGCATCGCCCAGTAAGGAGGAACACCATGGCAATTCGCAAGATCAACCCCACCACTCCCGGCCAGAGAGGCATGACCGTCTCTGCCTTTGAAGAGATCACCCGGACTACTCCCGAAAGATCCCTGCTCACCGATATGCGCAAAAATGCGGGCCGCAACTTCTCCGGCCGCATCACCGTCCGGCATCAGGGCGGCGGCGCAAAGCGCAAGTACCGCATTGTGGACTTCAAGCGCAACAAGGACGGCGTGCCCGGCAAGGTGTTCTCCATTGAGTATGACCCCAACCGTTCCGCCAACATCGCACTGCTCCACTATGCAGACGGTGAAAAGCGCTACATCATCGCTCCTCTGGGCCTGAAGGTCGGCGACGTGCTTTATTCCGGCGCCGAGGCTGATATCAAAGTCGGCAACTGCCTGCCCATCGAGAAGATCCCCGTAGGCACCATGGTGCACTGCGTGGAGCTGGTTCCCGGTAAGGGCGCCCAGCTGGTTCGCTCCGCAGGCAACGCTGCACAGCTCATGGCTAAGGAAGGCAACTATGCACAGCTCCGTCTTCCCAGCGGCGAAGTTCGCATGATCCCCCTGAAGGCCCGCGCCACCATCGGCACCGTGGGCAATCTGGATCACCAGAACATCATGATCGGTAAGGCCGGCCGGACCCGTCACATGGGCATCCGTCCCACCGTCCGCGGCTCCGTCATGAACCCCTGCGACCATCCCCACGGCGGCGGCGAGGGCAAATCCCCCATCGGCCGTCCCGGCCCTGTTACCCCCTGGGGCAAGCCCGCACTGGGTTATAAGACCAGGAAGACCAAGAACAAGAGCGATAAGTACATCGTTCGCCGCAGGAACAGCGGTAAGTAATGGGAAAGGAGTTAGCAAATGAGCAGATCGGTTAAAAAAGGACCGTTTGTAAATGAAGCCTTGTACGCCCGCATTGCAGCTATGAATGAGAGCGGCAAGAAGACCGTGGTGAAAACCTGGTCCCGTGCCTCCACGATTTTCCCTGAGTTCGTAGGCCATACCATCGCCGTACACGACGGGCGGAAGCACGTTCCCGTGTATGTTACCGAAGAGATGGTCGGTCACAAGCTGGGCGAGTTCGCGCCTACCCGCACCTTCCGGGGCCACAGGGGTTCCGAGAAGTCCAGCGGCGCCAAGTAAGGAGGAGACTATGGCAACTAGAAGCAAGACCAAGAGCACCTATCGCAGAGAGCATGCTGACAAGCGGCCCCATGCAACGGCTCGTTACATCCGTATTTCCACCCGCAAGTGCAAGATCGTGGTAGACATGATCCGGGGCAAGAGCGTCAAGGAAGCCATCGGTATCCTGACTTATGCGCCCAAAGCTGCCTGCGAGCCCGTCCTCAAGCTCCTGAACTCCGCCATTGCCAATGCGGAAAACAACCTGGAGCTCAACCGTGACGATCTGTACGTGGCAGAGGTGTACGCCAACCAGGGCCCCACCCTCAAGCGCTTCCGCGCCCGTGCCCGTGGTTCCGCCTCCCCCATCATGAAGCGGACCAGCCACATCACCATCGTCCTGGATCAGGCCAAGTAAGGAGGAAAATATGGGTCAGAAAGTAAATCCCAACGGTTTCCGTATCGGCGTTATCAGAGATTGGAACACCCGCTGGTATGCGCAGAAGAAGGACTTCGCAGATTTCCTCGTAGAGGACCATAAGATCCGCAAGTTCGTTAAGGAAAAGTACTATGCGGCCAGCATTTCCCGCATCGTCATCGACCGTGCGGCCGGCAAGATCTCCGTGAGCATCTATACCGCCCGCCCCGGCATGCTGATCGGCAAAGGCGGCGCAGGCATCGACGCCATCAAGGCCGACATCGCCAAGGAGATCGGCAAGCCCGTCAACGTGAACATCATGGAGATCCGGGATCCTGATGCCGATGCACAGCTGGTAGCCGAAAACATCGCCGCTCAGCTGGAAAAGCGTATCTCCTTCCGCCGGGCCATGAAGCAGACCATGAGCCGCGCCATGAGCCGTCCCAGCGTAAAGGGTATCAAGCTCAGCTGCTCCGGCCGTCTTGGCGGCGCTGAGATCGCCCGTACCGAAGGATACCACGATGGTTCCATCCCCCTGCAGACCATGCGCGCCGACATTCACTACGGCTTTGCAGAAGCCCACACCACTTACGGCCGCATCGGCGTAAAGGTCTGGATCTACAAGGGCGAAGTCCTTGGTAAGCGTAAGGAAGGAGGCAGATAACCATGTTGATGCCTAAGAGAGTTAAGCACCGCAAAGTGTTTCGCGGAAGAATGAAGGGTTCTGCCCACCGGGGCAACACCGTGACCTACGGCGAATTCGGCCTGGTATCTACCCAGCCCAGCTGGATCACCAGCCAGCAGATCGAAGCCGCCCGTATCGCCATGACCCGTTATATCAAGCGTGGCGGCCAGGTTTGGACCAAGATCTTCCCCGATAAGCCCGTTACCGAAAAGCCCGCCGAAACCCGAATGGGCTCCGGTAAAGGTTCCCCCGAATACTGGGTGGCCGTCGTCAAGCCCGGCCGCGTGATGTTTGAGATCGCCGGCGTAGACGAAGCAACTGCTAAGGAAGCATTGCGTTTGGCCTCCCACAAGCTGCCCGTAACCTGCAAGATCGTAAAGCGGGAAGAGGCTAAGGAAGGAGCAGAAGCATGAAGGCTGAAAATTTGAGAAATATGTCCGTGGAAGAGCTGGAAAAGCAGGAGAAGGATCTCAAAGCTGAACTGTTCAATCTGCGCTTCCAGGTAGTGACCGGTCAGATCAGCAACCCCAGCCGGATCGGCGCATGCAAGAAGGACATCGCACGGATCAAGACCATTCTCCGTCAGCGTGAGATGGCTGCAAAAGCCGAGTAAGAAGGGAGTAAGCAATGGAAGAGATCATCAGAGGATATCGCAAGACCCGTACCGGCGTCGTTGTCAGCGATAAGATGGATAAGACCGTTGTCGTCGCTATTTCCACCAAGGTACGCCATCCCCTCTACGGCAAGATGGTAAATCGTACCCGGAAGTTCAAGGCCCATGATGAAGAAAATCAGTGCGGCATTGGCGACACCGTTCGTATTATGGAGACTCGCCCGATTTCCAAGGATAAGCGCTGGCGCGTGGTGGAAATCATCGAGAAGGCGAAGTAAGGGGAGGTAAAGTATGATTCAGCCTCAAACCAGATTGAAGGTCGCCGACAACTCCGGCGCTAAGGAAGTCATGTGCATCCGGGTTCTGGGCGGTTCCGGCCGTAAGGTCGCCCGCATCGGCGATGTGATCGTGGCAGCCGTTAAGACTGCTACCCCCGGCGGCGCAGTAAAGAAGAAGGACGTGGTCCGGGCCGTGGTCGTCCGCACCGTAGCCGAGACCAGCCGTCCCGATGGGAGCCATATCCGCTTTGACGATAACGCCTGCGTTATCATCAACGATCAGAAGCAGCCCAAGGGCACCCGTATCTTTGGGCCCGTGGCCAGAGAGCTTCGTGAGAAGGATTACATGAAGATCGTCTCACTGGCACCCGAAGTATTGTAAGGAGGAAGAGATGAACAAGCTGAATGTCAGAAAGGGCGATAAGGTCCGCATCATCTCCGGTAAAGATTCGGGCAAGGAAGGCAAGATCCTCACCGCTATGCCTGAAAAAGAGCGCGTCATCGTGGAAGACTGCAACATGGTCACCCGCCATGTAAAGCCCCGCCGTCAGGGCGAAGCCGGCGGCCGTATCGAGCAGGCCGGTTCCATCCATGTTTCCAACGTACAGCTGGTATGCCCCAGCTGCAAGATGCCTACCCGTGTAGCCCATCAGATCGTGGAAGTTAACGGCAAGAAAAAGAGCGTTCGTGTCTGCAAGCAGTGCGGCAAGCAGATTGACTAAGACGGAAGGAGAGAACATAAATGGCTAAGAAGAACGTAGAACAGCCCGCCAAGTCCAAGAAGGCTGCTGCCGCTGCAAAGCCCTTTTCCGGCGAACCCCGTCTGAAGGTCAAATACCGGGAGGAAGTGGTTCCTGCCCTGAAGGAAAAGTTCCAGTATGAGAACGTGATGACCATCCCCAAGCTGGAGAAGATCATCCTCAACATGGGTTTGGGCTCCGATAAGGAAAACCCCAAGGCCATCGAGACTGCCGTTGAGCAGCTCACCGCCATTGCCGGCCAGAAGGTTATCGTGACCAAGGCCCGCAAATCCGTGGCTAACTTCAAGGTTCGTGAAGGCATGAACATTGGCGCCAAGGTCACTCTCCGCGGCGACAGGATGTACTACTTCGCAGATAAACTGATGAACATCGTTCTGCCCCGGGTTCGCGACTTCCGCGGTGTTTCCGGCAAGTCCTTTGATGGCCGCGGCAACTATGCCATGGGCGTTAAGGAACAGCTGATCTTCCCCGAGATCAACTATGACGATGTGGATAAGGTGCGCGGCATGAACATCGTGTTCGTTACCAGCGCCAAGACCGATGAAGAAGCGAAGGCTCTGCTCGCATTCATGGGCATGCCCTTCAGCCAGGACTAAGGAGGAGCTTTTATGGCAAAGTTGAGCAAGAAATTGAAGCAGCAGGCTGCTCCCAAGTACAGCACCCGCGCTTACACCCGCTGCCGTATCTGCGGCCGTCCCCATTCCGTGCTCCGCAAGTATGGCATCTGCCGTATCTGCTTCCGCAACGAAGCATATGCCGGCAACATTCCCGGCGTCCGCAAGGCCAGCTGGTAAGAGAGGAGAACAAACATGACTGATACTATCGCAGATATGCTGACCAGGATCCGCAATGCCCTGATCGCCAAGCATGACACCGTAGACGTTCCCTGCTCCACCATCAAGAAGGCTATTGCCGATATCCTGGTAGAGGAAGGCTACATCAAGGAGTATGCCATCGTAGAGGAAGGCCTCGCCAAGACTCTGCGCATCAAGCTCAAGTATGGCCCCAACAAGCAGCGGGTCATCGTGGGCATCAAGCGTATCTCCCGTCCCGGCCTGCGGGTATATGCCCGCAAGGATGAGATCCCCAAGGTGCTCAACGGCATGGGTATCGCCATTCTGTCCACCTCCCGCGGCATCATGACCGACCGGGAAGCACGCAAGCTCGGCGTTGGCGGCGAAGTGCTCGCTTACGTCTGGTAAGATAAACAGGAGGATTTACAATGTCTCGAATCGGAAAACTTCCGGTGCACATTGACGCCGGAGTGACAATCACGGTTGACGACAACAATGTTGTGACCGTGAAGGGCCCCAAGGGCACGCTGTCACAGCAGATGCACCCCCATATGCTTATCGAGCAGGACAATGGCGTTCTGACCGTTAAGCGTCCCGACGACGCAAAAGAGAACCGTGCTCTCCACGGCCTCACCCGCAGCCTCATCCACAACATGGTAGTGGGCGTGACCAAGGGCTTTGAGAAACACCTGGAGATCGTGGGTACCGGTTACAGGGCCCAGCTTCAGGGCACCACGCTGGTTTTGAACCTGGGTTATTCTCATCCCATCGAGTTCAAGGCTACCAACGATGTGAGCTACGAAGTGCCTGCTCCCACCAAGGTCATTGTCAAGGGTATTGACAAGCAGGTCGTGGGTCAGGTGGCCGCCAACATCCGGGAGACCCGTAAACCCGAGCCTTATAAGGGCAAGGGCGTCCGTTATGAGGGCGAAGTGGTCCGCCGTAAGGAAGGCAAGGCCGGTAAGAAGTAAGAGAGGAAGGAGAGTTAAAGGATGTTTTCAAAGATCGATAAGAATGCGGTTCGTAAGGTCCGTCATCATCGGCAGCGCAGAGACATCAACGGGACCACTGAGCGTCCCCGCCTGAATGTCTATCGCAGCACCAATCACATCTATGCGCAGGTCATCGATGATATCCATGGCAGCACCCTGGCTTCCGCTTCCACTCTGGATGCTGAAGTAAAGGCGCAGCTGGAAGGAAAGAACAAGAAAGACGCTGCAAAGATCGTAGGCAGCGTAGTAGGTAAGCGCGCTCTGGAGAAGGGCGTCAAGCAGGTGGTCTTCGATCGCGGCGGTTACCTCTACACCGGCCGGGTGGCGTCCCTGGCTCAGGGCGCAAGAGAAGCCGGCCTGGACTTTTAAGGAGGAAACAACATGCGTAACGACAGAAAGTTCGAAAAAGAAGTCTCCGAATACAAAGAGCGCCTGGTTTACATCAACCGTGTTGCCAAGGTCGTCAAGGGCGGTAAGAACTTCCGGTTCACCGCACTGATGGTAGTGGGCAACGAAAAGGGCAAGGTAGGCGTAGGCCTGGGCAAGGCCGTGGAGATTCCCGAAGCCGTCCGTAAGGGCGTTGAGGACGCAAAGCGTCACATGATCGAGATTCCCCTGGTAGGCACCAGCATCCCCCACGAGGTCGAGGGCGAGTTTGGCAAGGGCCATGTGCGCATGCTCCCCGCTGAAGAAGGTACCGGCGTTATCGCAGGCGGCCCCGTCCGTGCGGTACTGGAAATGGCAGGTATCAAGGATATCCGCACCAAGTCCTACGGTTCCAACAACCCCAGCAACTGCGTAAAGGCCACTTTGGACGGTCTTTCCCAGCTTCGCACCGTTGAGCAGATCGCTGCTCTCCGCGGTAAGTCCGTGGATGAAATTCTCAACTAAGGAGGTTTCTGGCTATGTTGAAAATCACGTTGGTCAAGAGCCCCATCTCCAGCCTCAAGGATCAGCAGGACACCGTAAAGGCACTGGGTCTGCGCAAGCTCAACCAGACCGTGGAAAAGCCCGATAATGCCTGCATCCGTGGCCAGATCTTCAAGGTAAAGCACCTGGTGAAGGTCGAAGAAGCATAAGGAGGGTACAGGTATGAAGCTTCATGAATTACAGCCTGCAGCCGGTTCCGTAAAGGCCCCCAAGCGGGTAGGCCGCGGCGTCGGCAGCGGCCTCGGCAAGACCTCTGCAAAGGGTCATAAAGGCCAGAAGGCCCGCAGCGGCAGCAAGAAGAACGGCTTTGAAGGCGGTCAGATGCCTCTGGCTCGCCGTCTGCCCAAGCGCGGTTTCTGCAATATCTACGCCAAGGAATACACCATCATCAATATTTCCGACCTGAACAAGTTGGAGGACGGCACTGAAGTGACTGCTGAGCTGCTCAAGGATCGCGGCATCATCAGCAAGATCGAAAAGGACGGCCTTAAGGTACTGGGCAACGGTGAGCTGACCAAGAAGCTTACCGTAAAGGCAGCCAAGTTCACCAAGTCCGCTGAAGCTGCTATCCAGGCCGCAGGCGGAAGTGTTGAGGTGCTGTAATGTTTACCACGTTCATCAACGCCTTCAAGATCAAGGATCTGCGGAAGAAGATACTGTTCACCCTTCTTCTTCTGGTGATCTACCGTCTTGGCAGTGCAATCCCAATCCCCGGCGTTGATGCCGCGGCCTGGGCCAAGCAGATCGAAGGGCTTGCGCTCTTTGATTTCATGAGCCTGCTTTCCGGCTCTGCACTGTCTCAGTTCACCGTGTTTGCCATGGGTATCTCCCCCTACATCACGGCTTCCATCATCATGCAGCTGCTGGCCATTGCCATCCCCACTCTGGAGAAGATGAGCAAGGAAGAAGACGGCCGCAAGAAGATCGAGAAGATCACCCGGTATGTAGGTGTAGGTCTGGCGCTTGTTCAGTCCTTTGGCATCATTGTGACTTACGGCAGCAATATCGTCACTGGGGAACCCCGGTGGTGGAGCTATGTGACCATTTGCGTCACCAGCGCCGCAGGTACGGCCTTCCTTATGTGGCTGGGTGAGAGGATCACCGAAAAGGGCATCGGCAACGGTACCTCCATGCTGATCTTTGCTTCCATCATAAGCAGAGTGCCCGAGTTTATCGTCGAGCGCTTCCGGCTGCTGTTCACCGGCGTTCAGATCTGGCAGTTCTTCGTGTCTCTGGTTTTGATCGTTGCCATGATCACCTTCGTGGTCATGATCGAAAAGGCCGAGCGGAAGATCCCCATCATGTATGCCAAGCGTGTGGTAGGCCGTAAGATGTACGGCGGACAGAGCACCTATCTGCCCATGAAGGCCAACGCCAACGGCGTACTGCCGCTGATCTTTGCCATGACGCTGATACAGGTTCCCACCATGATCCTGCAGTTCTTCCCCGGCTCCGGCTTTGCCACCTGGTGGGAGAAGTACATGAGCTCCAGCGCAGCGGTGCCCGTGCCCTACTATCTGGTATACTTTGTGCTCATCATTGCCTTCGGGTACTTCTACTCCTCCATCACCTTCAATCCGGTGGAGATGAGCAAGAACCTGCAGCAAAACGGCGGCTTTATCCCTGGCATTCGTCCGGGCAAGCCCACCGGGGAGTACTTGGGTAAGATCAGCAACCGTCTGACCCTGTTCGGTTCGCTGTATCTCGCCATTATCGCCATCATTCCCACTGTTATCCTGAACAGCCTCCACGTTACCAGCATGTTTGGTGCCACCAGCGTGCTCATTATGGTCAGCGTGGCTATGGAAACTACGGAACAGCTGGAAGCCCAGATGCTCATGCGGCATTACAAGGGTTTCCTGAACTAAGGGAAAGCGTATGAAGCTGATATTCTTGGGCCCGCCGGGAGCGGGCAAAGGCACCCAGGCTATGGGAGTGGCCGAGCATTACGGCATAGCACACATCTCTACCGGAGATATGCTGCGCTCAGAGATCCGCGAAGGAACCTCCCTTGGCCGCGAGGCCCAGGCATACATGGATAAAGGGGAACTTGTCCCCGATTCCGTCATCGTTGGCATGGTCAAGAACCGTATCGCCCAGGAGGATTGCAAAAACGGCTTCCTCCTGGACGGTTTCCCCAGAACCATTGCACAGGCTCAGTCTCTGGAGGCGTTCACCGATATCGATTATGTGATCGACATCGATGTGCCCTTCGAAAGGCTGCTGGACCGGATCACCGGCCGGCGGATGTGCCCCGATTGCGGCGCCGCCTATCATGTATCCACTTACTCCGATCCAAAGTGCGGCCATTGCGGCGGTACCCTGTATCAGAGGGAGGATGATAAGCCGGAAACCGTAGAGGTACGCCTGCGCCAGTATGAAAAGAAGACGGAACCTCTCATTACCTACTACAAAGAGAAAGGCACCCTGCGCCGGGTCAACGGAGATCAGGCTGTAGAGCAGGTAGCCGGAGAGATCCGGCGGGAGCTGGAAGCATGATCAACATCAAGACACCTGCCGAATTCAAAAAAATGGAAGCGGCGGGCCGGGTGGTAGCCGGGACATTAAAGCTCCTGGGCGAAAATATCCACCCGGGCATCACTACCAAAGAACTGGATCGGCTGGCTCATGCATATATTATAAGCTGCGGCGCAGTCCCCACCTTTCTGGGATACGGCGGATATCCTGCCAGTGTATGCATCTCCCTCAACAACCAGGTCATTCACGGGATTCCCGGGAACCGGAAGCTGAAGGAGGGCGACATTGTAAGCTGTGATACAGGCGCCACTCTGGACGGATTCGTTGGAGACGCAGCCAGGACTTTCCTTTGCGGAAACGTGGATGAGAAGGCCCGCAAGCTGGTGCAGGTCACCCGGGAATGCTTCTTTGAAGCGATAAAATACTGCCGGGAAGGATACAGGCTCAGCGATATTGGTACGGCGGTGCAGACCCATGCAGAGGCCAACGGCTACGGCGTGGTACGGGACTATGTAGGCCATGGGATCGGGCGGAACATGCACGAAGACCCGGAAGTGCCTAATTACTATTCTCCCAGGGCAAGGCTCAGGCTTCGTGCCGGTATGGCCATTGCCGTGGAGCCCATGATCAACATGGGTACCTGGAAGGTTCGCCAGCTCAGCGATGGCTGGACGGTGGAAACCGAGGACAGCCTGCCCTCCGCCCATTATGAGAACACCATTCTCATCACCGACGGAGACCCCATCATGACCACCTTTTATGAGGAGGAAGCATGATCCGGGAGCCGAAAGCAGGAGATGTTGCGGTATCCAGAGCCGGTCATGATAAAGGCCTGGCCATGGTGATCCTTTCCGTGCCGGAAGAGGGAGTTGCCCTTTTGACCGACGGCAAGACAAGGCCTCTGGAGAAGCCCAAGAAGAAAAAGTGGATGCACCTGATGCTTTATCCCACGAGGATAGACGTCAGCATGAAGGCCCTGGCACAGGGCGAAACGGTCCAGAATGCGGATATACGCCGCCACCTGAAATGGGTGGAAGCGCAGACACGGCAGGACCGAAAGGAAACCTATGAAGGAGGTTAAGCTTGTCCAAACAGGATGTTTTTGAAGTAGAAGGCGTTGTGACCGACGCATACCCCAACGCGATGTTCGAGGTTACTCTCCAGAACGGACATAAGATCCTGGCCACCATTTCCGGCAAACTCCGTATGAACTACATCCGGATCCTGCCGGGAGACAAGGTAACCGTGGAACTGTCCATGTACGATCTGTCCCGGGGGCGCATCACCTGGCGCGCCAAGAACTAAAAGAAAGTCAGCTTCAGCAAGAATTTCTACTACGTTTAAGGAGATATAAAAATGAAAGTAAGACCCTCTGTGAAACCGATTTGCGAGAAGTGCAAGATCATCAAGCGCAAAGGCCGCATCATGGTCATCTGCGAGAACCCCAAGCACAAGCAGCGTCAGGGCTAAGCAAATTCGTTTGCGAAAGAGTACTTGCGGGGCGGCTGGCGCAGCCCGAAAGGGGGCGCTTCCCGCAAGCATATATAGATACAAAAGAGTGAATTTTTAACGGAGGTATGAAAACCATATGGCACGTATTGCTGGCGTAGACCTTCCGAGAGACAAGCGAATTGAGATCGGCTTGACCTATATTTACGGCATCGGCCCCTCCATCTCCAAGGAGATCCTGGCTGCTACCGGTGTGGATGCTGATGTTCGCGTTCGCGATCTTACGGAAAACGATGTCAACAAGCTCAGAGAGTACATCGACCATCACGTGAAGGTAGAGGGCGATCTTCGCCGCGAAACCTCCATGAACATTAAGCGGCTGATCGAGATCGGCTGCTACAGGGGTGTTCGTCACCGCAAGGGGCTGCCCGTCCGCGGCCAGAGCACTAAGCAGAACGCCCGTACCCGCAAGGGGCCCAAGCGCACCCAGGGCGGTAAGAAAAAGTAAGGGAGGAAGAATAAATGGCTAAAGCAACCAAAATGAAAAAAGTCGTTGCCCGCAAGCGCCGTGAGAAGAAGAATATCGACCGTGGCCAGGCCCATATCCGCTCCTCCTTCAACAACACTTTGGTGACCATCACCGATATGCAGGGCAATGCCATCGCATGGTCCAGCGCAGGTTCTCTGAACTTCCGGGGTTCCCGTAAGTCCACTCCCTTTGCTGCCCAGATGGCTTCCGAGACCGCTGCCAAGGCGGCCATGGAGCATGGTCTTAAGACTGTTGAGGTGTACGTGAAGGGCCCCGGCTCCGGCCGTGAAGCCGCTATCCGGGCACTGCAGACCGCAGGGCTGGAGATCAACATGATCAAAGACGTCACCCCCATCCCCCACAATGGCTGCCGTCCGCCCAAGCGCAGAAGAGTGTAAGGAGGGTAACAAACAATGGCTAGATATACTGATTCCGTTTGCCGGCAGTGCCGCCGGGAAGGCTGCAAGCTCTTTCTCAAGGGCGATCGCTGCTACAGCGAGAAGTGCGCGATGACCGTTCGCCACACCCCCCCGGGGATGCACGGTCAGGGCCGCAAAAAGCAGTCTGAATACGGTATCCAGCTGCGCGAGAAGCAGAAGGTCCGCCGGGCCTATGGCGTGCTGGAGAACCAGTTCCATGATTACTATCTGAAGGCCGCCAACATGCGCGGCGTTACCGGTGACAACATGCTCCAGCTGCTGGAGACCCGTCTTGACAACGTGGTCTACCGCCTGAACATGGGCGAGAGCCGCCCCATGGCCCGCCAGCTGGTCACCCATGGCCACTTCACCGTAAACGGCAAGAAGGTAGACATTCCCTCTTACCAGGTGAAGGTCGGCGATGTGATCGCCGTAAAGGAAAAGAGCCGTGAGATCCCCTTCTTCGCCACCCTGAAGGAGCAGGGCGCCAAGCGCACCGTATCCGAATGGCTGGAGCTGGACGCCGAGAATCTCACCGGTAAAGTGGTAGCACTGCCCAAGAGAGAGGATATCGACCTGACCATCGAGGAGCACCTCATCGTCGAGTACTACTCCAGGTAATCTACGTGACCAATCATTAGCAACATCACCGAAGGAGGGTAATTTATGTTGGAAATCGAAAAGCCCAAACTCGAATGCGTGGAGATTACGGAGAATTACGGCAAGTTCGTCGTGGAGCCTCTTGAGCGCGGATTCGGCACTACCCTGGGGAATTCCATGCGCCGGGTGCTGCTTTCCAGCCTTCCGGGCGTAGCAGCTACTTCCATCCGCATTGATGGTGTGCTGCATGAGTTTTCCACTATAGAAGGCGTCAAGGAGGACGTGACTGAGATCATCCTGAACATTAAGGAACTGATCTGCAAGCTCCACTGCCCCGGCCCCAAGAAGGTCATCATTGACGCTGCAGGCGAGTGTGAAGTAAAGGCAGGCGATATTCTGCCCGATTCGGATGTTGAGATCATCAACCCCGATTTGCATCTTGCTACGCTGGATGAAAACGGGAAGCTCCATATGGAGATCATGCTGGACCATGGCCGCGGGTATGTGGTGGCCGACCGCAACAAGCGGCCCGACATGCCCATCGGCGAGATTGCTGTAGACTCCATCTACACCCCCATCACCAAGGTGAATTTCACCGTGGAAAATACCCGTGTAGGCCAGATTACCGATTTTGACAAGCTCACTTTGGAGATCTGGACCAACGGCAGCATTAAGCCTGAGGAAGCCGCTTCTCTGGCCGCCAAGATCCTTACGGAGCACCTGATGCTCTTTATCAACCTGACCGATCAGGTACAGGGCGTGGAGATCCTGGTGGAGAAGGAGGAGAGCAAGAAGGAGAAGATCTTGGAGATGAATATCGAGGATCTGGATCTTTCCGTCCGCTCCTACAACTGCCTCAAGCGTGCCGGCATCAACACCGTAGACGAGTTGGTGCAGCGGGATGAGGATGAGATGATGAAGGTTCGCAATCTGGGCCGGAAATCTCTTGAAGAAGTGCAGCAAAAACTGGCGCAGTTGGGTCTTTCCCTGCGCACGAATGAAGATTGATAGGAGGAAGCAACAATGGCAAACCGGAAACTGGGAAAACCCACTGACCAGCGTGTTGCAATGCTCAGAAACCTGACCACCGCCCTTATTTGGAACGGCAAGATCGTCACCACCGAAACCAGAGCCAAGGAAGTCCGCAGCATCGCCGAGAAGATGATCACTCTGGCGGTTCGCGAGTACAAGAACTCTGAGACCGTGGAAAAGGACGTCATGAACGAGAAGGGCCAGGTCTCCAAGGTGGAGAAGGTGCAGGATCTTCCTTCCAAGCTCCATGCCCGCCGTCAGATCATGGCGTATCTGTATGACGTGCCCGAGCTCAAGAAGGCTAAGGAGCGCAAGAGCGCGTACAAGGAGCGCACCAAGGATCGTGCACATCCCGTTGTGGAGAAGCTGTTCCGTGATCTGGCTCCCAAGTACGATGCACGCATTCAGGAAGGCATGAAGGGCGGTTATACCCGGATATATAAGCTGGGCGCTCGCCGTGGCGATGCCGCTCCCATGGTAGTGCTGGAGCTGATCTGAGAACCAACAACCGAATAAATGCAAAAAGATCTGCGGAGAGATCCGGAGGTCTTTTTTTGTTGAACCGAATAGGAGAAGAGAAAACGATGTAAGGCTCACGACAAAGTAAATGTACGGTATGTCGGTAAAAAAGAGATCCGTCAAAAAGAATATGAGACGTGCTCTGGCAAGGCGCATCAGTAGAGCGGTATTCAGCGGTTGAGCTTACAGCGGACCTTGCAGCATGTCTGCGGGGCAACGGCTCGCAGAGTTCCGTCAACAGAGCCGACGAAACGTGCGTCCACAAATCGCCTTTCAACGAAAAAGATAAACCACAATATGTTTAATTCTCATAAAAAGAACGAACCATCGTTAATACCCGGGATAACATAGAACAGACCAGCGGTAAAACAGAGAAGAACAGATCGTTGCTGCCTTCACATATAAAAAGGATAGATCAGCGGCTTCCGGGGCAAAGTACTAATACTAAAGTAGATCCGGGAGGCGTGTATGAAAAAAAGCATAAAACTCTGGGCAGCTGCGGGAGCGGCAGCGGCAATATTTGGCTGGTATTTTTCCCCCGGAATGCTCCGCTTGCGTGCTATGCCCCAAATCGTGGAGGAACCGGATAGTCAGGGCGCCTTGCTATGCAGCATAAAACAGAATGGCGGGGCTGCTTATGTACGAAAAAGCAAGGATGCTTCTCTGGGGACACAATACACCGTTTCATTGTTTGGTATCATACCCCTGAGAACGATTGAGCAGGCCACAACAGGCACACTGGTAACGTTGGGAGGGGAAGCACTGGGAATAGTTCTGCATACAAAGGGTGTGCAGGTAGTCGGTTTTGCCGGCGTAGAAACAAAGGATGGAAGACTCGCGCCGGCCAGCAGCGCAGGACTTAAGGAAGGGGATACCATTCTGGCAGTAAACGGAAAGGAAATACAGGACGCTGCAGACTTTCAAACTCATATGGGGGAAACAAGCTGCCTTCTTACCTGTCTGCGGGAGGGAGAGGCCTTTCAGGTACAGGTGCAGCCGGCGCTGGAGCAAAATACCGGTTGTTGGCGGTTGGGTGCGTATGTACGGGATTCCACCTCCGGGATCGGGACGCTGTCGTTTATAAAGGGAGGCAAATTTTGTGCACTGGGGCATCCCATTGCAGATATAGATACGGGAGCTACGCTGGAACGGGGGCACGGCTATGTGACCAAAGCAAAAGTGCTCCGTACCGTTAAGGGGACGCCCGGACAGGTGGGAGAGCTGGTTGGAGCGTTTTCCCTTCATGAAGGGGACGCTGTGGGCAGCATAGAAAAAAACACCGTATTTGGGATAGAAGGCACATTACTTGCAGGTATATCCGGCAGTACCAATCTGCCCATTGCGCAGCCAGGAGAAGTGCATACCGGAGAAGCTACCCTGTATGTAACGTTGGAAGGGGAACACCCACTGCCCTATAGATGCCGGATACTGCGGGCCGATGTGCAAAGTGCACCGGAAGTGCAGGGAGTCATCATAGAGATTACAGACGAAGAACTGTTGGAGAAAACGGGAGGAATCGTACCCGGAATGAGTGGAAGCCCTCTTGTGCAGAACGGAAAACTCATTGGGGTCGTGACGCATGTGTTCGTCAACGAACCCCGCCGAGGGTACTGCGTGTATGCCAAGTGGATGGAACAGACTCTATTAAGCTGAAGTCGGCAAACACACACACTTTTTGCAAAAAAGAATGTGTCGCCGTCGCCATCGTGTGCAAATGACAGGGGATGGCAGGGTTTTAAAAACGGGTTCTAGGCAAACAGCCGGAAATGCAAACATCGTTAAAGTTCCAGCTGCTATGCTGGTAGCTTACTTTGTTACCATGAGTATTTCAATCCAAGCTCCCCGTGTGGGGAGCGACGAGGCTTACCGGCCACCACTTTGGCCAGGGCCTTATTTCAATCCACGCTCCCCGTGTGGGGAGCGACCTGTCATTTGGGCCAGCAAAAGCACAAGGCGGCGCTTATTTCAATCCACGCTCCCCGTGTGGGGAGCGACACCACCGCATTTAACAGTTTTAAGACGGAAGTAATTTCAATCCACGCTCCCCGTGTGGGGAGCGACAACAGCATACAGAGGAGCGTTCGCAAAGACGCGCTGATTTCAATCCACGCTCCCCGTGTGGGGAGCGACCGGAAGAGCCTGTACGGGAAGATACGAACGCATACATTTCAATCCACGCTCCCCGTGTGGGGAGCGACTATTGATCGGCTTTGACGGGTATAACGGGATCCATTTCAATCCACGCTCCCCGTGTGGGGAGCGACGAGCTGGGCGCAGAGGTAGAAAAAACCAACACCATTTCAATCCACGCTCCCCGTGTGGGGAGCGACGACGGATACCATGCTCAACGCTATCCGGAGCAGTGATTTCAATCCACGCTCCCCGTGTGGGGAGCGACCCGGCAAGTATATCCTTCAGCTGCCCGGTTTCCGATTTCAATCCACGCTCCCCGTGTGGGGAGCGACCATTATCAGCAAGTATCTGGAGGGACGAGATGGCATTTCAATCCACGCTCCCCGTGTGGGGAGCGACCTTTTTTAGGAAGTACTGGCCGGTTTCCTTATCGTAATTTCAATCCACGCTCCCCGTGTGGGGAGCGACATTGTAAGTATGCAAAAAATGCGAAGGTAAACAAATTTCAATCCACGCTCCCCGTGTGGGGAGCGACGGAGGAGCGTATGAGCGAGAAGGAAAAGCAGCTGGGCATTTCAATCCACGCTCCCCGTGTGGGGAGCGACAGTGAAAAAACGAATATTTTATTCGAATTTTCAGTTTTTCAGTGTATAATATGCTGTTTTTCAAAAAACACCTACACACTAATGATAGAATATCACATCGGAAGCCGAATGAAAAGTGCTTTTTTCGGTGCGAACCTATCGAAAAAATCTGTGCACTTGCTCTTCGCATCAAAGCAGGATCGGGTCTTCAGGCATATATGCACTTTTACAGCCGAAGTGATCTATTTTGCTCTGATACCTGTTTCCAAGGTAATAGAACCGCAGACTGTCCTTTTCCATATCCATTATACTGCAAAGTTTCGCCTGCAGGCTGCGGCATTGAGCTGCGTCCAGCAAGCATTCAAATACAGAGCATTGAACCCGCTGACCATAGTTGACACATTGTTTGGCAATCTGACGCAGCCGCTTTCGTCCGGCTGCATCCTCTGTATTTACATCATAGGTAATTAACACAAGCATATGTCACTTCCATAAAAAAGGTGGGTATGCATCCAGGTCGCTTCGAATATATCGGGCCAGCAGCTGTGCCTGCACATAGGGGATCATGCCCCAGGGTAACTTTTCGGCCAGATAAGGATGCATCAAGGTTTCCTGCTTTTTCTCCTGCCAATGTTTGAAGAACTTTCGACGTCCGGCATCATTCAGAAAGACAGCACCGCTTTGCTGGCGGATAAAGTCACTTTCCTGCATAACCCGGTTGTTTATAAGCGTAAGAACAAATCGATCTGCCATGCAGGGGCGAAGTTCTTCCATTATATCCAGAGCAAGAGAGGTTCTGCCGGGGCGATCTCTGTGCAAAAAGCCTGCATACGCATCCAGTCCATGGGTTTCCAGCGCAGAAGCGCAGTCATGAGCCAGCATACTGTACGCAAAAGAGAGCAGTGCATTTACAGGATCCAAAGGGGGACGGCGGTTTCGCCCGGAAAAACGGAAGGTATCGCTGCTGTTCAGTATTAGCTGATCCATGATGCTGAAATATGCGTTGGCACCATTGCCCTCCAGTCCGCGAAGTGTATCCAGAGAAGTTTCGGCTAACACTTTGGGCAGAAGTTCCTTGAGCTGCGCCGAAACCGCCGCCAGACGGAGGCTATCTGCACGCATGCCATGGTCCCGGCGGGTGCGTTCAATACTCCAACGACAGTTATACAATTTGCCGAATATCATGCATCGGGCAATCTGGCAGCTCTGCTGCGGATCATCGGCAATTCGGTATTGCTGTCGACGCAAAAGTACATTCCCATTGGAAGATCCGCATATTCTGGCCAGAAACTTGCCTCGGGGAGAGCATAGGGCGATACCTATGTTTCGGCTGGCACATGCACCCATAAGGGCGGGAGAAAGCCCGGCGTAGGAGAAGCTGACAATATTTTGCAATGTGTGCAGGGGATAACGGGCCAGTTCCTGTTTTTCTTTGTTTGCTACAATATTTTCCCCGTCTAAAGACAGATAGATATCTTCCGAAAGGGCATACAGCGTGTTCAGAAGTTTTCTCATGACTGTTCCTCCAGAGCATGGCGCAAATACTCCGCTGCCGTTCGAGTACGCATAAGGCGAGGGATACACAATTCCTTCAAGGAACATGCATTGCATGCTTTGGAAGGTTTGACCTTAGGCGTGTAGCCGCGGCGATAGTCCTGATGCATTTCGCTGACCATGTCTTCTACCTGCTGCCTGAGAACCTCGGTAAATTCTACCGGCAGTCTGCGGCGGGGCTGTCCATAAAACAGAGCACCCTGTGGGATGGGGCAGCATAACATTTCCTCCAGGCACATGGCCTGTGCACAAAGCTGCAAACTGTCGCAGGTATTGTCCTTTGGCTCTCCCCGCTTGTATTCTACGGGGAAGGGCTTCCATAGCCCTTCCCGCCCGTTCAGACGAATGCCATCCTGACTGCGGTGGAACTCTACTACATCGCACTGGCCGGTTATCCCTAACCTGGCGGAGTGGATGTGTATGCCTCGCAGAATAAGGAGATCTCCCCGGCTTTCGCTGCCTTGCGGGTCATGGGCCTTTTCGTGCAGAATGGCACCATCTGTGGTGCGATAATTTTCGGCCCACATATTTTCTATGTGGATCAGAGCCCATTGGCGGCGGCAGAAAGCAAAGTGCTGAATGCCGGATAGCTGCAAAAAGTCCTCGTCCTGATAGTCCATCACATTATGATGCGGCTTACGCCATCGGGAAAGTTTTCGTTATCTGCCCCTTCTTTTACGGTTTCCACATAGTTACGAATTTTATGTTTTTTCAACGGTCTTTTAATGGCTTCCATGCTTATCCTCCTTCTTTGCATAATGCTTTTGTAATTGATATTCTGCAAGTCGATCGACCCGTGCCAGCCTCGCCTTACGATAGATATCTTTAGAAGTAAATTCAAAACGAAGCGCTTTGATAAAAGAAGTCCGTTTTCTGGCGCAGTCAATGTGATACATCCGTTAGATGCGTAACCACCGATGATTGAGCTTTTCCACCTTTCGCTATATGTGCATAAAATTCTAGGGGATACCTCGCTGTTGCCGGGAGGGGGGCGGCGGTGTTGAAACCGCTGTCGAATTCCTGCACAAAGCACGTCATGCATATAAAATAGCATAAAAGGAAATATTTGTAAATAAAAAAGTAAAATTAGTTTTAGATACTATATGTGCATATGATTATATAGGATGCCGACGGGCATTTTCCACCTTATCCTTGACAGTTCTCAAACGGGTTCATATAATATTAATTAATATATAAACAGATGCTGGGGGCCATGTGTATGAAGTCTGTTCACGAAGGGCATCGTGCCCGGCTGCGCAGGGCGTTCTTGTCCGGAGCGGAGCTGGAGGATCATGAACTGCTGGAACTGCTGCTGACATATGCCATACCCCGTGCGGATGTGAATCCGTTGGCCCATCATCTGCTGGATCGCTTTGGCGGGCTGGAAAAGGTGTTTCAGGCATCCCCGGAGGAGCTTAAGGAACTGGCAGGGGTAGGAGAAAGCGCAGCCGTTTTGATCAAAATCGTGCAGGCATTGCAAAAGCGGCTGCTGGTTCGGTACTATACGGCAGGGAGCCGGCGGCGGGTGCTTTTTTCTCTGAAGGAAGCCTGTGCCTTTGCGCTGGCTCTTTCACTGGAGGATCATTATGAAACTCTGCATCTTATCTGTCTGGACAGTAAAGGGCAGGTGCTGCGCACAAAGACTCTGGCCGTAGGGGGTGTAAACTATGTCAGCGTGGAGCCCCGTCATGTGGCACAGGAGGCCCTGCTTTGCAACGCCCGGTATGTACTGTTGTGCCACAACCATCCTTCCGGAGATGTGCGCCCCTCCGATGCAGATCTGCAGGTGGGCGTGCAGATGAAAAAGAGTCTGGAAGGGATAGGCATTCAGCTGCTGGATCAGCTGGTGGCCGGGCAAGGGGCCGTATACAGCCAGAGCCGGGATAAGGTGCTCTGCTTCCATGGGGAAGCACCCTGCGAGACCCTTTTGCCGGAGGAGTTTGCCCGCCGGTATGGATTTGAACGCAGCGAACGGGAATATGACGGCTTCCAACATCAGGCAGCGGAAGACTGTTTCCCGGCAGATGATCCTTTCTCCTGGGGAGGATCATCGGATCTGTATTGATTGATATTTCTATGGAAAGAAGGATCTTATGACCCAGACAGACGGTGTTATCCGCATACAGAAGGTAACGGATTTTCAGGAACAGCAGCGCATTTCCCGGCATATACTGGAGGCCCTTCCGGAATGGTTCGGTATCCCGGAAGCCCGGGAAGCTTACATTCGGGATAGCTGCGGCAAGCCATTTTTCTGCGCCTGTCAGGGGGAGAAGCCGGCAGGTTTTTTGTACCTGAAGGAGACCGGGGATGCCACTGTGGAGCTATATGTCATGGGCGTGCTGAAGGAGTATCAACGCCGCGGCATCGGCCGACTGCTGGTCGAACGGGCCCGGGAAGAGGCACGGGAACAGGGCTATGCCTTTATGCAGGTGAAAACGGTACAGATGGGCCGCTATGCAGAATATGATGAAACGAACCGATTCTATCAGTCGATGGGCTTTCGGGAGTTTGAGGTGTTTCCTACTTTGTGGGATCCCTGGAACCCCTGTCAGGTGTATGTGATGAGCCTGCTGTAAAATAAAAGAGCGGCCTGCCGGAGTGATCCCCGGTGGGCCGCTTATTACATTGGGGAAGACTGTATCAGTGCATGCTTTCGGCCATGACCCGCATGGCATTGCCGGAAAAAATCTTCTCTACCTGGCGGGGAGTGAATCCTTCCTTTTCCAGCGCCCGTTCCAACAGGGAGAGTTGGGCACAGTCCCAGATCTGCTGACGGCCGCTGATCCCGTCAAAATCCGTGCCGATGGCGATCACATCCTCTCCGGCTGTTTGCAGCATATGCCGGGCATGACGGGCAATGCCTTCTGCGGTGGAATCGGAATTGTGAATATCCCCGTTGAGGAAGCAGCCGTAAAAGTTCAACCCCGCAACGCCGCCGTTATCCGCCAGCGCCCGGAGCATTTCGTCTGTAAGATTCCGGGGATGGGGAGAAAGAGCCCGGCAGTTGGAATGGGTAGCCATAACCGGTTTTCTGCACAGGCGCAGCACTTCCCAGAAACCTCCATCATTAAGATGAGAAACATCCACCAGCATACCCAGCTCCTGCATATACACTACCATGTCCCTGCCAAATGGCTTCAGCCCCAGAGCCATTTGGGCCGGATCCGGACTGTTGGGGAAACCGAAGCAGTTTTCAAAGTTCCAGGTCAGGCTCAGCGCCCGCACGCCCATGGCATAAAAATGCTCCAGATTTTCCCGGCGGCCATACACGGCAGCCCCATCCTCCATGGTAAGCACACCGCTCATAAGGCTGCGGCTACGGTTATGTTCTATATCCCGGGTGCAGCGGGCAGGGGCGATAAGGTCCTTATGACGCTCCATATTCCGGTCAAAGATCCCTGCCAGCAGATCTATGTAGGCGGCATAGGTATCCAGTCCCATGGCTTTCAAATGGGTCTCCGGAGGCAGGAAAATCGCAAAAAAGTTTACGTCCATCCCGCCCTGACGCATTCTGGCCAAATCTACCTGAAAGTCCGGGCAGTGCAGCAGATCGGCTTCAGGCCCCTGCTGTTGGGCCGCCCGCAGCAGGGTATCGCAGTGCAAATTGACACTTTTCACAGTTTCCTCCTGATGTGTTTGCTTACTTTAATTATACCATAAAGCCCATTCGCTTTGCAGTGGAAATTGCCGTCCAGCGGCGGATGCACCATTCTTTTAATCTTTTTATGCACGAAATGCGTCAATTCCATTGAAAAAAAGCCCAAAATGTGGTATATAGTATAAGGGACGCAAAAAACGCCCGGTAAAAAACATTCGGCAGCACCGGTTCCCCCATAAAGGGGGCGAGGGTGCTGTTTTTTATTTGGAGAGGTATAAAATGGAATCCGGTTTGGAATTGGCGCTGCTCTTCGGAGCGGACACGTTGGAACAGGAAGCGGCAGGATACTTGGCCTGCCTGGAAAAAGCGGGCGCAGGGGGCTTGAAGCTGACGAAAGCTCAGGCTCCGGAACTGGCGCAGACCCATCGGCAGGCTCTTGTCCAGGCGGGGCGGGTGGCCTTGGGTCCGGAAGCGGTGGAAAAGCTGCTGGAAATATTTGAGGACTCCCCTTATTTGGAGGAGGAGAACTGCCTGTATATTCTGGAGGAGCTGACAACCCTGTTTTGCAGATATAAAAGCGATACCTGGGATCAGCTGTCGGATGAAATGCTTCTTGCCTGTATGAAAACGGCTTTTGATGGCTGCTGCCGCGGCTCCCTGGAATTGCTGGAGAGCCGGGCTTTGCCGCGGCTGGCCCGGCAGGTGAGGGAAAAAGGCCCTTCTGCGGCAGAGAACTTTTTGGCGGAGGCAGCGGTATGGAAGGATTGACGCGTTTTCCTCCTCTTAGGGAAGAAGAGCGGCGGCCGGAAACCTCTTTGCCGCGCTGTTCCGCCGCGGATCAGCGGGAGGATATCTTTCTGACGCAGATTCTGCCGGCCTGCGCAGGGCGCTGCTGCGGCTGGTACAGCAGGGGGCAGATCGCTGGTGCGGCAGTCCTGCGTCCTCTCTGCCTAAAGAGAAGGCGGAGATCCTGACGGCCTCGGTACTGTATGTGCTGGGCCTTGGGCTGGAAGAATTACCGGAAGAAGCCGCCCTGCGCTGCCTGAAACAGCTGCCCTCGCCGGAGCTTTATCACCGGGGAATGGACCGGATACGCCGCAAAACAGCGGTTTGCCGCCACCGGGCCCTGTATTTGCAGGGGGATCTGTTTCAAAACCCCAACGTGTTTTATAATGATACGCTGGGGCCGGGGCTTCGGGGGTTCTTTAAGCTCTATGCGCCGGAAATAGATGCCCTGCACCTGCCCATTACGGCGGATTACACCCCCTGTCTGGGGCGGCCGGAGGATAAGGGTATCGGGTTTATGGAGCGGTATCTGGATCGGCTGGAACCGGAAAACCGGTTTTTGCGCCGCTTTGCACCGGAACGGGTGGATGCGCTGCTGAAGAGCATCTCTTCGGAGTATGCGCAGATCCCCCTGAATCTTTTTGAACCGGTGTTTGCCTGTGCTCTGCTGCTGACCCTTATCGGACGGGAACCCAGGGAACTGTCTTTATTGCCTGAAGAGAGGGAAGTACTGGAAGGGGAAATAGTCCGCTGCCGGGAAGGAGAACTGGGAAGGCTGTTAAGAAGGGTATTGGCAGAGTTGGCAGATATGTGGGCGCTTCCCGGCAGCATGATACGGTATCTGGAAAGCTGTCTTATTCTTCTGCTGCCCTGGTGGAAGGGGGCGGCAGACCGAGGCACGCTGGACAGGGTGCTCCTTTGCTCCCGGTCTCTGCGGAGCGTGGATAGCGCCGCAGCCGGTGTTGGCGTATAATCAGAGAAAAAGAGATAAGGAGAACCTTTATGGATGCAGAAAAGACCGGACGTTTGATCCGCCGGCTTCGGGAGGAAAAAGGAATGACCCAGGTGCAGCTGGGAGAACGGCTGCACATCAGCCACAAGACCGTCAGCAAATGGGAGACCGGAGGAGGAGCCCCGGATATCAGCCTGCTGCCCGCTTTGGGAGAGGTGCTGGGGGTAGAAGCCAAAGTCCTGCTGGAGGGGGACATGGGAGAACAACCGGAGGCAAACGGAAATCTGCGGAAGATGCGTTTTTATGTCTGCCCCCGGTGCAAACGGCTGCTGCTGAGCGAAGGGCGAGGGGATATAAACTGCTGCGGCCAGAAACTGGAGTCACTTTCCCTGCAAAAACCGGATGCTGCCCATCAGCTTACCGTATCTCCCTGGGATGGAAACTGGCTGCTGGAAAGCGCTCATCCTATGGAGCGGGCCCATTATATCTCTTTTGTGGCCTTTCTTACCGAGGACACTCTAATGCTCAGAAAGCTTTATCCGGAATGGGATATGCAAACCCGGCTGCCCTTTTTTGCCCACGGACTGCTGCTTTGGTACTGCACGGAGCATGGTCTGTTTTACCGGAACATATAGGGGAACGTATAAAAGTATGCCCGGAGAGCCGATGGACTCTTCGGGCATTACTTTTTGGCGCAAATGCAAACAAATTCGATCTGGAAGCAGTTTCAATTTTCTTTCAAGGAAGGGCGGATATACTGGCGGCAGCAACATGAAGGAGGTTCCCTATGGAAAACAGAACAGATCCCATTACCGCTCAGCAAAAACGTTTTCGCCGCCGCCGTTTGAAAAAAGGCTGCACGGCCGGCCTGCTGGCACTGCTCCTGCTGGGAGGAGCCATTGGCGGGTATTTTTACATAAAGGAAAAGAACGGGCAGGAAACCGGCTCCGGCAGCACCGTTGCTTACCGGGTGCAGCAGGTGACCCGGGGCTCTGTGCAGACCACTCTTTCTGCTTCCGGTACCCTCAGTGCAACAGATACCCAAACCCTGACCAGCGCTTATAGAGCCACCGTTACAGAGGTGCTGGCGGCTGCCGGGGATACGGTAGAAGCAGGACAGCTGCTGGTGGCTCTGGAGCCGGAGGAAGAAGGGGAACTGGTGACTCTTCTGGAGGAAAACGAACAGTCCCTGGCCAAGACCCAGCGGCTCAGCAATCAGCTGTATCTGCGCAGCGGTGCTTCCGGAACGGTGAAGGATCTGAAGTTGGAAGCGGGCAGCGATGCCGCCGCCGTAATGGAGCAGTACGGGTATGTGTGTTTGCTTTCTACCGATGATCTCATGCAGCTGGATGTGCAGGCGGAGGCTCTTTCCCTGTATGATACGGTGCGTGTGGAAACAGAAGCCGGCACGGTGCAGGGAGTTGTGCGGCAGGTATGCAACGGCACAGCCAATATCCTCATAGACGATATATCCCTGCCCGTAGGGGCACAGGCCCAGGTGTATGACGGGCAGGGCACACTTGTGGGTGTTGGTACTCTGGTGCTGGTGAATTACCAGCAGGTTACGGCAGTGGACGGAGTGGTGGCTTCGCTGTCCGTCCGTGACGGCTCCTCCGTGGGCCGAAACAGTATAATAGCTACTTTTACAGACTATCCCACTTCCAGTGCCTATGCCCAGCTGCTGGAGGAGCGGCAGGAGCTGCTGGAGGAATATGAAGAAGCTTTCTCCATCCGGGCGGAGGCAGCCGGACGGGTGCTGGAGCTTTCCGCAGAGCCGGGAGATACCCTTAAAGCGGGAGACACGCTGGGCACCCTTATGACCGATGGGGGCTATACGGTCAGCCTGTCGCTGGATGAGGAGGATATCCTGAGCGTTACCCCGGGCATGGAGGTTTCCATAGAACCGGATGCAGTGGAGGGCAGCTATACGGGTTCCATAAAAACGCTGTCTTATGTGAACACCGGCAGCGGCAGCGCCCGATATAAAGCGGTGGTGGAAGTACCCGCCATAGAAGGCGTTCTTCCCGGGATGAGTGTGGAGTGTACGGTGGTCATCTCCGACAGTGGGGAAGGGCTGCTGGTTCCGGCGGAGGCCATCCAGCGGGTCAACGGCAAGGACGGCGTGTATCTGGCTCCGGAAGGCAGCGCTTTTGGCGGCAGCTTTGGTGCGGAGGAACTGGATCTTTCTGCTCTGGAGTGGGTGGCGGTGCAGATCGCCGCTTCTGACGGCAGTCAGGTGTTGGTAACCGGAGAACTGGAGGAAGGACAGACGATCCTTACCAAACAGGTGACTACATCCAGCACCTATACGCCCAGCGAGACGCAGGATCTGTTCAACCGCTTCCAGATGACCGGAGGTGGCGGAAACATGCCGGATATGGGCGGCTTTGGCGGAAACATGCCTGGCAGCTTTGGTGGATCCGGAGACAGCGGCTTCGACAAGAGCCAGAGGAGGAACAAAAATGATTGATCTTAGCCATATATGCAAGACCTATGTCATGGGGGAGGAAACGATCAAAGCCATGAACGATGTGAGTCTGCATATCTACCCGCAGGAATATGTTTCCGTAGTGGGACCCTCCGGCAGCGGAAAAAGCACGCTGATGCATATCCTGGGCTGCCTGGACAGGGCAGATGCAGGGCGGTATCTGCTGGAGGGGCAGGATGTGACCCTGTGTTCTCCCGGAGAGCTGAGCCGCATCCGCAGCAGGCGCATCGGGTTCGTGTTTCAGCAGTTTTACCTGCTGCCCCAGATGACTGCCTATGAAAACGTTGAACTGCCCCTGCTGTATCAACATGTGCGGGTGGCGGAACGCCGGGAAAGGGTCAGCCGTGCGCTGGAAAAGGTGGGTCTGGGCAGCCGCATGGGGCACCGGCCGGATCAGCTTTCCGGGGGACAGCAGCAGCGGGCGGCCATTGCCAGAGCACTGGTCACGGAACCGGCGCTGATCCTGGCAGATGAACCTACGGGAAATCTGGATTCCCACTCCGGTGAAGAGATCATGCACATTCTGGATGAACTGCATGACCGGGGGCATACGTTGGTGGTCATTACGCATTCCGAGCAGGTGGCGGCCCGGGCCGGCCGGCGGCTGCGGGTGCAGGATGGCCGTGTCTATGGCGGGCAGGAGGATGCATATGCTGAATGCCATAAAAATGGCCCTGCGGGGCATACGCTTTAATAAAATGCGTTCCTTTTTGACCATGCTGGGGATCATTATCGGCGTGGTGGCAGTGGTCATGCTTATGTCTATTGGCGCAGGCGCCGGAAAGACCATAACCGGCAGCATTTATTCTCTGGGAGCCGGGCTTATCAGCGCGCAGATCACCGATGAGGAGGTATCCGTTACGGCAGAGGAACTGAAAAGCTATCTGCCGGGATCTCTTATTAAAGGCGTGGCGCCGGTGCTTTCCGCCAATGCCGTTATAAAAGAGGGGACCAGCCGCAGCACCAGAAGCATTTTGGGTGTTACGGCAGAGTATGGGGATATTTACGGCGCAGAGATACAAAGCGGACGCTTTTTTATGGAGGCAGATATTACCTTTGGCACCCATGTATGCGTTATCGGTACAGAGGTGGCGGGGGATCTGTTTGAAAGCTATGATGTTTTGGGAAAAACGGTGACTATAGACGATACATCGTTTACCGTGATAGGCCTGCTGGAGGAAAGCGGCACGACTTTGGGCGGCTCTGGAGATGCGGTGATCCTGCTGCCTTTGACAACGGCTCAGCGGCTTACAGGAGAAAAGGAGATCAGTCAGTTTTACATCTCCGTTCTGGATACGGATATGACGGAGACGGTCAAAACCACGGCGGAACTGGCTTTGTATGCTCTGACCCGGGATGAGGATGCTTACAGCGTGTACAGCCAGAGTGATATCCTGGATGCCATGGATGAGGTCAATGACACCCTGGCCTGGATGCTGGGAGGTATCGGCGCCATTTCCCTGCTGGTGGGAGGCATAGGGGTCATGAACATCATGTTGGTCACCGTAACGGAGCGTACCCGGGAGATCGGTATTCGCAAGGCCGTAGGGGCCGGGAGAGGGGTGATCCTGCTGCAATTTCTTACGGAGGCCTGTGTGCTCTCTTTGCTGGGCGGAGTATTGGGTATAGGACTGTCCTGCCTGGGAATGGAGCTTTATGGAAGTTTGACAGGTCAGAGTGCTTCCATATCCTGGGAATATGCGTTGATGGCGCTGCTGGTATGTATGGGGCTGGGGGTGCTCTTCGGGGCCTATCCTGCCAATAAGGCCGCTAAACTCCAGCCCATAGAAGCCCTGCGCTACGTTTGAAACGGGTGCAGGCGGGAAAGACGGAGTTTGCTTGTACACGTAACCCGGGGGCGCACGTTCCGGCGGCTTTGCCGCCGGAACTCTGCGGGGCAAACGCCCCGCAGGCGTGCCGTAAGGCACGCAGTGCGCCCCCGCCCTGCGCTTCCCGGTGACTTTCGTTCCTGTGTGAGCCTATACTTCCGGGTCAACCTTATCCTTTTGTCCGGGTAAAAAGCATAACGGAACGGGTCATCCAAAGATGCGGCAGACTGCTATGGCATGGAAGCCTGAACGAAAAACACGATAACAAGAGAACGACAGGCAAACTACGGCCCGGCAATAAAAAAGGGGCTGTGAAAGAACGGATCATATTCCTTCACAGCCTCGTTGCTTTGCAGACAAAAAGTTATTGCAGGGGTTTGCCGCAATGAGGGCATTTGCCGTTGCCCTTGCCCCGAATCTCCATGGCTTTGCCGCAGTGGGGGCATTTGTAGAAGAAAACCGTCTGGACAGAGCCAGCCAGCAGCACCAGCAGGGCCACCACGCCTATCCAGCGCTTCTGGGTCATAAGGGCGGCAACGGCCAACAGGGCCGTTACCACTATGGCTGCCCAATACAGGGCTTTGCTCAGCTTATAAGACATAGACTGGCCTCTCTCAGGACTGCACCAGATATTCGCTGATAAAGGGATCTAGATCTCCATCCATAACGGCCTGAATGTTGCCTGTTTCCACACCGGTGCGGTGATCCTTTACCAGGGTGTAGGGTTGGAAAACGTAGGAGCGGATCTGGCTGCCCCATTCGATCTTCTTCATTACGCCCTTGATGGCAGCCATCTGTTCCTCCCGCTCCCGTTCCTGAAGTTCCAGCAGCCTGCCTTTCAGGATACGCATGGCCATCTCTTTGTTTTGCAGCTGGCTGCGCTCATTCTGACACTGCACCACGATACCTGTGGGCAGGTGAGTAATGCGGATGGCGGAGGAGACCTTGTTTACGTTCTGTCCGCCGGCGCCGCCGCTGCGATAGGTATCTACCCGGATATCGTCCGGCTCGATCTTGATATCATTGCTGTCATCGTCAAAGATGGGGGTTACATCCAGCGAGGAGAAAGAGGTCTGCCGCCGGGCATTGGCATCAAAGGGAGAGATCCGCACCAGCCGGTGAACGCCCTTTTCCGCCTTGAGGTAGCCGTAGGCGTTTTCGCCTTCCACCTCAAAGGTGACGCTTTTGATGCCGGCATTTTCACCGGGAAGCAGATCCAGCTCTTTTACAGACCAGCCCCGGCGGTCACAGTACCGGGAGTACATGCGGTAAAGAATATCCGTCCAGTCCTGGGCTTCGGTGCCGCCTGCCCCTGCATGCAGGGAAAGAACGGCGTTGCAGCTGTCATAGGGCCCTTTAAGAAGCATTTCCAGCCGCAGAGCCTCCACCTTTTTTTGCAGGTCTGCGAGTTCAGACTTGATTTCTGCCGTAAGGCTTTCGTCCTCTTCTTCTTCGGCCATTTCGATCAGGGTCTGGATATCATCCCGCTGGGCGTTGAGCCGCCGCAGCCGTTCCAGCTTGTCTTTGAGAATCTTCACCCGCTGGGTGATCTTGTTGGCATTGTCTATATCATTCCAGAAGTCTGCGGCAGACATCTGGTCTTCCAGCTCTTTCAACTCCGTCTGCAGCTCCTGGGGCTTCATCTGGGCATTGGCCTTGCTCAGGGTCTCACTGAGCTCCCCCAGCTCCATCTTGTATGTATCCAATACTATCATATTAAAACTCCGTTCTGATTTTTAGTTGGGGAAAGGGAAACCGTTGCGCTGCCCCCGGTCAGAAGGGACAGGCCCGCACCATGGTCAGCCAGTAATCGTTCATACTTCGGCCTCAGTTGGCATTGCGCCCGCAGCAGTTTTTGTATTTTTTGCCGCTGCCGCAGGGACAGGGATCGTTGCGGCCTACCTTTTCCTTGCTGCTCTTGCGCATGGGGGTATTGGCGCCGTCTCCGGCAGGATCCACGGGCTTGGCCACCTGCTTTCTTTCCATGGGCGCCCGGCGAACGGTGACCCGCATGAGATTGCGGACGGCCTCCTCACGGATCTCGTTGACCATGGCATCAAACATATCAAAGCCTTCGTTGGTGTAGGCTACCACGGGATCCTTCTGGGCGTAAGCCCGCAGGCCGATGCCCTGCCGCAGCTGGTCCATGGCATCGATATGATCCATCCAGTGGCTGTCAACAGAACGCAGGAGCACGATTCGTTCCACTTCCCGCAGATCCAGCTTATGCTCCGCCAGCTCCCGCTCCTTTTCTTCCAAACAGGCGTTGACAAAGCTGTGGCAGATATCCTCCGCCTTCTTTTCCGTCAGTCCCTGAAGGGGAACATTGGCAAAGAGATCTTGACTTTCCTTGCCGCAAAGCTCACAGATCTCTCTGGATACGGCCAGCAGATTCCATTCTTCTGCTTTGGCTCCATGGGGGCAGTAGGTAGTGACAATGCTTTCTACGGTGGTGCGGATCATATCCAGGAAGCTGGGATGCATATCCTCTCCCATAAGCACCTGGCGGCGCTGCCCGTAGATAATGGAGCGCTGCTTGTTCATGACGTCATCGTAACGCAGCACGTTTTTACGGGTTTCAAAGTTAGCCATTTCCACCCGTTTCTGGGCGGCTTCGATCTGTTTGGTCACCAGGCCGCTTTCAATAGGCAGCTCATCTCCGGGATTCAGCCGGGACATGATGCCTTCCAGCCGGTCCCCGCCGAAGCGGCGCATAAGGTCATCCTGCAGGGATACATAAAAACGCGTGCTGCCGGGATCGCCCTGACGGCCTGCCCGGCCGCGAAGCTGATTATCAATACGGCGGCTCTCATGGCGCTCGGTACCTATGATGTGCAGGCCTCCCAGATTTACCACCTGGGCGTGTTCCCGGTCGGTTTCGGCCTTATATTCTTTGTAATAGGCGGCATAGCGCTGCCGGGCTTCCAGAATGGCTTCCTCCTGGGTATCGGCATGGCCGGTAGCTTCTTCAATAAGGTCCTCTTCCAGTCCGTCACGCATAAGAGCCTGCCGGGCCAGGAAATCCGGGTTGCCTCCCAGCAGAATATCCGTGCCGCGGCCGGCCATGTTGGTGGCAATGGTCACGGCGCCCAGTTTACCCGCCTGCGCCACGATCTGGGCTTCTTTGGCATGATATTTTGCATTGAGCACCTGATGGGGGATCCCTGCCCGCTGGAGCATGGCGGAAAGATATTCGCTTTTTTCCACGGAGATAGTGCCTACCAGCAGGGGCTGCCCCGTTTTGTGCTTTTCCTGGATCTCGTTGACCACCGCCCGGAATTTCCCCAGTTCCGTAGTATAGACCATATCCGGCATATCCTGCCGGACGCAGGGCCGGTTTGTGGGGATCTCCACCACATCCAGTCCGTAGATGGCGGTAAACTCGTCCTCTTCCGTTTTGGCGGTACCCGTCATGCCCGCCAGCTTGTGGAACATGCGGAAGTAGTTCTGGAAGGTAATGGTGGCCAGGGTCTTGTTTTCCTTTTCCACCTTGACTCCTTCTTTGGCTTCCAGTGCCTGGTGAAGACCCTCGGAATAACGGCGGCCGATCATCAGGCGGCCGGTGAACTCATCCACAATGAGTACCTGGCCGTTCTGTACCACATAATCCTTATCCTTGGTGAACAGGGCGTGGGCCCGAAGAGCCTGCTTGATATAATGGTTCAGCTCCGTATTTTCCGCATCGGCCAGAGACTCCACTTTGAACCAGGCTTCGGCTTTGGCAATGCCCTGCGCTGTCAGCTGAACGGTGCGGCGACGGATATCGCACATGTAGTCGCCGCTCTCCACCTGCTCGATGCCCATGAGCTGATCGGATTTGCTCACGTCCTTCATATCTTCGCCCCGGGTCAGGCGGCGGACGAACCGGTCGGCCTCCCGGTACATTTCGGAGCTTTCCTCTCCCTGGCCGCTGATGATCAGGGGAGTACGGGCTTCGTCGATGAGGATGGAGTCCACCTCGTCCACAATGGCATAGTGCAGCTCCCGCTGGACCATGGATTCCTTATAGACCACCATGTTGTCCCGCAGATAGTCAAATCCAAATTCGTTATTGGTGCCGTAGGTGATATCGCAGGCATAAGCCTCCCGCCGCTGCTGGGCGGAAAGATCGTGAACAATGCATCCCACAGAAAGACCCAGGAACCGGTGGATCTTACCCATCCACTGGGCATCGCGGCGGGCCAGATAATCATTGACGGTGACGATGTATACGCCCTTGCCCTCCAGTGCATTCAGATAGGCGGGAAGGGTGGCTACCAGGGTCTTGCCCTCACCAGTCTTCATTTCGGCGATACGGCCCTGATGCAGCACCATGCCGCCCAGCAGCTGTACATCGTAGGGGCGCATGTTCACCGTGCGCTTGGCAGCCTCCCGTACTACGGCAAAGGCCTCGGGCAGCAGTTGATCCAGGGTCTCTCCCTTGGCAAGCCGTTCTTTGAAAAGGGAAGTCTGCCGACGCAGCTCCTCATCGCTCATGGAGGCGTAGGTATCTTCCAGTTTATTGATCTTGTCCACAACGGGACGCATTTTTTTCAGTTTGCTTTCACTGGTGTTGCCCAGGAGCTTGTCTAAAAAGCCCATGAATATATCTCCTTATTCTCAAGGGGCCCGAAGGAATACCCGCATAGTTTTTCAATATGCAAATATACCATAAAAAAAGCCCCGGGTAAAGGGCTTTATGCAAACTGAAGGAAAAGGTTGCAATTAAGACATAATTATTCTTTCAGCCGGGAAATGACCTGCTGCATTTTCTGCCGCTGCTTTTCCGTGAGCATGGGGGAAAGCAGCCGGTAGATCTCTTCCATCTTTGTATCCGAAAGTTCCCCCGCAGCCCGCTGCTGCCGGGTCATGGCTCCCAGCTCTTCCATAAGGGCGTCCTCGCTTTGTCCCTCCCGGGCCTGCACAAAGCGCTGCATATCTTCCTGCTTCATCCGCTCACCTCCCATAGTCCATCCTATGCATCCGGAAGGAAAAAAGCACCGGTTTCCAAAGATCACTTGAAACAATCCGGGCAAAACAACCGGCGCATTTCCCGGCACATTTGGAAGGAGGGGCGAATAGAATACAGAAAAAGGAGGACGGTCCATGTACAGAAACACGGCGCCGGGAGGCGGCTGCAATCCCGGCAACCCCCAACGAGGGGATCCCCGGCCTCCGGCCCCTTCGGCACTGGAGTGCGCCCTGTGCCTGGCCCAGGCGGTGCGGGAGGAACAGGGTCGGCGGGGGGTGGAGGAGTATGTGCGCTGTTTGAGCCGGCTGCTGCCTCAGGAGCTCAGCCGGTCGCTCAGTGCCGCTCTGGGGGTACCCCTGCCTCCCTGCCGGGAAGAACCGCCGCCCCGGAAGGATATGGACATGGGACAGCTGTTTCAGCTCATGCAGCTGCTGGGAGGAAAGTAGGCTTTGCGCAAAAGAAAAACCCGGCCTGCCACTGGCCGGGTCTTCCTCACAGGAATGAAAAGGAGGGATGTCATGAAAGAAACAATATTCTTTCTACGATAAGCATCTTACCGTGCAGATGTGGCAGAAAAATGCGCAAAACGTGAACGAAATGCAACAGATCCATTTTTTTAAAGAAAAGGCGGGACAAGTCTTCCGTTTTGTGGTAGTATAAAAGCACAGCAGGGAGCACCATATCGCCCTGTTGAGAAGGAGTGCAGCACATGAAGATTTCCATTTCCGGGAAAAACCTTGAGGTCTCCGATTACATGCGGGAGGTTGCCGAGAAGAAGCTTTCCAAGCTCAGCCGGTATTTTCCCCAGGACACCGAAGCTCAGGTAACCCTCTCCGTGGAGCGGAACCGGCACATCGTGGAGGTGACCATCCCCTATGAAGGCCGTATTCTCCGGGGCGAAGAGGTTTCCGGCGACATGTACGCGTCCTTGGACAGCGTGGGGAGCAAGCTGGAAAAACAGGTGGAGCGCTATCGTACCCGTGCGGCAAAGGCTCAGCGGAACACGGCTCCTCTGGCAGAAGCCCCCGCACCCATGGAGGAGGAAGAGGAGGATCAGGGGCCTCATATCGTCCGCAACAAGAAGTTTGAGATCCGCCCCATGAGCGAGGAGGAGGCCATGCTCCAGATGGAGATGCTGGGCCATTCCTTCTTCGTGTTTGAAAACGCCGCAACGGGTGAGATCAACGTTCTTTATCTCCGCAAGGACGGTAACTACGGCCTTATTGAGCCCGCATAAAAGTTTCTGCAAAAGGGGGCTGCGATTTTCGCAGTCCCCTTTTTAATTGCGGCTGTCAGGAAGGTGAAACCCATGTGCGCGGGATCCTTTCATCTGCCGAGTGCTCCATTGCAGGGGCAAAAATGCGGCATGCCCAAGCTGCGGTAAAAATGTGCCTCTTTATATTATGGAAACAGAATCCCGATATGGTTTTGCACATCTGGATTTTAGCACTGCCAATACGTGGCATGGCCGATAGACGGTCTGTGTACTAAAAAAGCAGGGATCTCGTTGGAAACGTACAGGATCCTGTTTGGGAAACGATCCGGTGAGATGCGGAAAAACCGTTCCGGCTGCTTTTTTATTCTGGGAAGGATATGTTCAGAGGCACAGGTGCTGCCGAGAAAGCGGGACGCCGGGACAGACCGTACCCCTCCTGCCTGCGTACAGGGTGCTTTCTTGCAATCCGGTGACACGGAGCGGGGGATATGAAAAGCGGCCCGGGAAACCCGCGCCGCCTGCCGATCCATATTTATTGCTGCTCCCGCATTTTTTTCAGTTCACGGAAATCATACCGCAGGTACATCACCAAGGACAGAAGAAGCATTCCTCCAGAAAGTCCGCAGAGCCGTTGGGCCCATATCTCCGGCAGGGCAGGGAAAACAAACAACAGGATCATTACGCCGTAAAATACCACCGTGCTGGCCTTGCCAAACCACTGAGCGCCGTCTACACTTTCTTTGCGGCGAAGGACCACATATCCCATAAGGGCCTGAAGCAGCTCCTTGCACACAAAGAAGCCTACCAGATACCACAGCCAGGCATACCGGCTCACCAGGCAGAAAAGCAAGGAGATCTGGGTGAGCTTGTCGGCTACAGGATCCAGTATCTTGCCGACATCGGAGATCATGTTGTATTTCCGGGCGATCTTTCCGTCCAGAATATCCGTGGCACCGGAAAGAGCTACCAGCCCGGCTGCCCAGTAGCAGGCTTCCCGGCCGATGTACAGCCAGAGGATCACAGGGATCAGGGCCAGCCGGAACAGGCTCAGCAGATTGGGGATGGTAAAGAGCTTGTCTTTATAGGGAGAGGGAGTGGGTTCCTGTTTCATGCTTCAGTCAAAAAACTCCGGTTCTGATAAAGATAAATGGTGCCGGAAAGCAGCGTTAGGGCTGCAACCAGCCAGCAAAGCGCCTGCGTAAGGGTCTGTACCCAAACTACAGGGCCGAAAACGGCGGCGGCAAAGTAATAGACCAGCACGGTAAGCATCTGGGCTACGGTTTTGATCTTGCCGTATACGTTGGCGGCAATGACCTTGCCGCTTTTGCTTCCGGCGGCCACCATGCGCAGCCCGGCTACGGCAAACTCCCGGGCTAGCACCAGCACCAGTACCATGGGATGGCACACTCCGGCATCCATCATATACAGCAGGGCGGTGGTGGTCAGTACCTTATCTGCCAGGGGATCCATGAATTTACCGAAATCCGTAACGATGCCCCGGCTCCGGGCGATCTTTCCGTCCAGCATGTCCGTATAGCTGGCCGCTGCAAAGACGATGCCCGCCAAGAGGAAGGAGAGCCGGCTGCCCATGTGGTTGCATAACTCCGCAAACACGATGAAAACCGGCGTCAGAGCCACACGGGCCATGGTAAGTTTATTGGGCAGGTTCCAGAGGGAAGAAGAGGACGTGCTTTTCAAAATATTCCTCCTGAAGTCATTTTCTATAGCATAGCACTAATTTTGAAAAATGAAAAGGAAAGAAAAGGAAAACAAAAGCGTTCTCACTGATTCAAACCGCATGCTTCTGCAAGTTCCAAAAGCTCCCTTTCGCTTTGGACTTCCCCGGGGTATGGGTAGGAGGCCAGACACTTTTCTGCTTTTTGACGCAGAGCGGCGGCCTGCGCCTGGTCTTTCTTCCACAGCAGAGCCAGGGCATATTGGGTGCGCAGGATGGCAGGATTCCCTTTCATATGTTTCATAAAGGCTGCCAGCTCCCGGCTTTCGCTTTGTGCCAGAATCAGGGGATCCTGTGCCCCCAGTGCTTCGCAGTACAGCCGGTCCAGCAGAAGCAGCTGTCGATATAGGCCGGGCAGGGCATTGGGGTGGGCAGAGAGCATATCCAGACAGACGGCGGCTTCCGCAAACCGATGTTCGTCCATAAGCCGGTTCTCATGCAGCACGGCCATGACGGCGGCTATGCTGTTGTCCATATCCGCTTCCGCAGGGAGTGCAAACCATTCCTCAGGCATATCTTTCAGCCGCACGCCCCGGGAGATCTGCTGGTTGATCTTCATCTGCAGCCAGAAGGAACGGAGCGCCGCAGGGCTTTTCCCAAGACTCAGGGCATTATAGCCGTCATTATCTACATTCCCCAGCCGCATGGGAATACCGTTCATCAGCCCCATGCCCAACCCGAAAAGGGCAAACAGCAGCCACAGTCTGCCGGCCAGGGAGGCTGGATCCAGCAGCCGGTAACACAAAAAGCCCAACAGTGTCGCCAGCAGGTTCATCAAAGGGCCGCCCAGATTGTAGAGTACATAGGGGAAGCGGCCTTCCCGCCATGGAGGCGGGCTCATAAGGCATTGGCCGCCAGTGCCGGGCAGGGAATACCGACCCAGGTGCAGCCGCTGCCCGTCCCATCGCCACAGCAGGTTCCCAATGCGGAAGGAGACAAAACCGTAGCCTGTACATAAACCGAAGAGCAGGTGCCCGCCTTCATGGAGCACCACCTGCATCAGCAGCAGAAGACAGAATGCAAGCCAGACGGCCAGCAGAAGGCCCATATGCTCCGGAAGGGGAAGCTCCAGCGACAGCACATAATCGATCAGCGGGAAAATGGCCAGACCGCAGACCATGCACAAAACCAGGTTTGCAAGCAGATAGAGAAATCGGCTCCGCTTGGAGGCGGCGGAATCTTTTTTCATACATTAATCCTTTACAGTAAAACGAACTATTATAAGTATAGCACACGAAACATCTGCAGAAAAGTGGATATGTTGGTGGAGATTCATTCCCGGTTATTCTGCAGGGAGTTCGGCTTTGGATATGCGGATAAACTATAGCGTGGAAATGCGAAAGAGCATTGCATATAAAAATCCCGTCCGTCCCGGCAATGTGCGGCGATCGGAACGGACAGGATATGGACTTGACGGTTTATAACATATTGCGGGCAACCTCGTTTGAGATTGCCCGCTTGCAAAGACGTTTATAAAGTTAATCTTTCGGCTTCATGGTGGGGAAGAGCAGTACATCCCGGATGGAAGCGGCGTTGGTCAGCAGCATGCACATACGGTCGATGCCGATGCCGATGCCGCCGGTGGGAGGCATACCGTATTCCATGGCCAGCATGAAGTCTTCATCGATCTGCATGGCTTCATCATCGCCCTTGGCCCGCTCCTGCGCCTGTTGGATAAAGCGGCTGCGCTGGTCGATGGGGTCGTTGAGCTCGGTATAGGCGTTGGCGTACTCATGGCCGCCGATAAACAGTTCAAACCGATCCACGATATCCTTGCTGCCGGGCTTCAGCTTGGTCAGGGGGCTGTTTTCGATGGGATAATCGGTGATGAAGGTGGGCTGGATGAGCTTTTCTTCCACAAAAGCGTCAAAAAGCTCGGCCAGAACCTTGCCCTTGCTGGCGGTTTTGTCTTTAAGCTCCACACCCAGTTCCTTGGCAATGGCACGGGCTTCTTCATCGCTGCCGCAGCCGTAAATATCCTTGCCGGTGTACTGCTTTACCGCCTCGTTCATGGGTAGGCGGGCAAAGGGTGCGGTCAGGTCGATATCCATGCCCTGATACTGGATACGGGTAGTGCCGTTGACCAGCTGGCAGCAGCGGGAGAACAGCGTTTCGCACAGATCCATCATGCCCCGCAGATCCGTATAGGCCTGGTAGATCTCGATGGTAGTGAATTCCGGGTTGTGCATGGGATCCATGCCTTCGTTGCGAAAAAGACGGCCGATCTCATACACCCGCTCCAGACCGCCTACGATGCACATCTTCAGGTGCAGTTCGGTGGCGATGCGCAGATACATATCGATATCCAGCGTGTTGTGGTGAGTGATGAAGGGGCGGGCGGAGGCGCCGCTGGCCGTGGAATTGAGCACGGGAGTCTCTACCTCCATGAAGCCCTGACTGTCCAGATACCGGCGGATCTCGGCGATAATGGCGCTGCGCTTGCGGAAGGTATCCCGCACCTCAGCATTCATAAACAGATCCACATAACGCATACGGTACTTGAGCTCGGGATCTTTCAGGCCGTGGAACTTCTCCGGCAGGGGCCGCAGATTCTTGCTCAGCAGCTGTATATTCTTTGCATGGACGGAGACTTCGCCGGTGCGGGTCTTGAATACGAAGCCCGTAACGCCAACGATGTCACCGATGTCCCAGGTCTTGAAGGAGGCATAATCTTCCTCACCCACATCGTCCCGCTTTACATAGATCTGGATATCCCCCTGGCCGTCCAGCACATGGGCAAAACTGGCCTTGCCCATGATGCGTTTGCTCATCATGCGCCCGGCAATGCTGACTTCCCTGCCTTCCAGTTCGTCATAGGCGGCCACAATATCCCGGCTGTGATGGGTCTGGTTAAAGGAAGTGACTTCAAAGGGGTTTTTCCCCTGTTCAATAAGGTTGTTGAGCTTATCCCGCCGTACCTGCAAAAGCTCCGAAAGCTGTTCTGCGGAAAGTTCCTGATTCTCCAAGGGGGTCTGTTCCATAGTGTCTCCTGCCTGATATAGATTTTTCGGCTCAACGGCCGGCGTTGATGTTGATGATCTCCAAAGAAAGCACGCCGCCGGGGGTATGCACCTCTACGGTGTCGCCGGCCACATGACCCAGCAGAGCGCCGCCGATGGGGGATTCGTTGGAGATGCGGCCATTGCGGGGATCACTTTCGGCGGTGCCTACGATCTGATAGGTCATCTCCATGCCGTTCATGGCATTGCGAATGGTCACGGTGGAGCCGATGGATACGCCGCCGGTGGAGAGCATGCTCTCGTCAATGATCCTGACGTGACTGAGCTCGTCTTCCAGAGTGGCGATATCATATTCGTTTTTGGCCTGTTCATTCTTGGCCGCATCATACTCGGCGTTTTCGCTGAGATCGCCAAATCCGCGGGCGATCTTGAGCATCTCTGCAATCTCCAGCCGCCGGGTGGACTTCATATACTCCAGCTTTTGTTTGCGCTTTTCTACCTCTTCTTCGGTAAGCCAAATCTCTGCCATTTATAAATTCTCCTTATTTTCAGGGACAAATTCCCGATTCATATTATTATATGAAGGCCCGTGCTCTATGTCAAGTATAATCCTTTGCAGGGCTTCATAGCTTTTTGCTTCCTGCAGGAGCATCCGCAGCTTTGCGGCGCCCCGTTCCGCTCTGAAATACAGGGGCAGGGTCTTGCGCAGTTCCAGCAGCCCCCGATCCGCTTTATCTTCCCGGATCCTGTCCAGGTGGGCAAGGGCCGTTTCGCAGATCTGTTTTCGGTCCGGCGGGGTAAAGGGCTTTCCTTCCAGCAGCATGCGGATCTCCCGGAATATCCAGGGGTTCCCCAAAGCGCCTCGGCCCACCATGATTCCGGCGCAGCCGGTCTCCTTCAGCAGGGAAAGGGCGTTTTCTCCGTCCGTTACATCACCGTTGCCCACTACGGGGATAGAGACCGCTTCCACCACCGCCCGGATGCAGGAACGGTCGCTCAGGCCGCTGTATTGCTGGGCCCGGGTGCGGCCGTGAACGGTCAGGGCTGAAGCTCCCGCTTCCTGCGCCATGCGGGCAAACTCTACGGCATTGCAGTGGGCGTCATCCGTGCCTTTGCGAAACTTTACCGTTACAGGCAGAGTGCTGCCTTTCACTACGGCGGAGATGATTTTATAAGCCAGGGGCAGATCCTGCATCAGGGCACTGCCTTCCCCGTTGCCGGCGATCTTTTTAGCCGGGCAGCCGCAGTTGATATCCAGCAGAACGATCTGCTCTCCCAGCTCGCCGCATATCCGTTTGGCGGCTTCCTCCATGACGGCCGGTTCCTTTCCGAAAAGCTGCACGGCCAGAAGACCCTCTTCCGATCCCTTGTCAATAAGCCGCCGCGTGCGGTCGCTGCCGTAAAGCAGACCTTTTGCGCTGATCATTTCCGTACAGGCCAGTTCACAGCCCTGTAAAAAGCAGAGGGTGCGGAAGGCTTTATCCGTATAACCGGCCATGGGGGCCAAAAGCACCCGTGGCCGGGCATAAAACGTTTGCAGATTCAGCATGAAATCAATGAGCGGGTTCAAAGGAAGTGGAAATGGAAGGAACCGGTGTAGCCGTAGGCGTGGCCATGGGCAGGGGAGAACGGGAAGGGTCCGCGGTGGCTTCCGGCTCCAGTTTGGGATTTACCTCCAAAGTGGTAATGGAGCTGATGCGCCAGCTGCCCTCCGTTTTATCCAGAGTCAAGCGGTACTTAATGGGCGTCCAGGCGGGTGGAGAAGCGGGGCGTCCTTCCGCAGCGGCATTGGAAGTGCCTGTTATGGAGCGGACTTCCTCTACCACATCTACAGATAGAGTCCCCAGCCAGGGCCATACGCGAATACGGCTGAACGAAAGGGTGTAGCTGTAGCCGCTGACGGTAAAGCTTTTGTAAGTGGTATCCTCCAGACGCCCGTCGGAGGCCAGACACTCCTGGGTAAAATAACTGCCCAAAGAAGAAAGGGAACCGTCCTGGAGAATAAACTCCGCACGAGCCGCCATTCCTTCGTTTACTATAATATAAGTATTGGACAAGCGGGCACAGCCGATAAAGATCAGCACGCACAGTAAGAGCCCCAGACCGATCACGGCCAGAGCTTTGGCAATATAGGTAAAGGAACGCCGGGCAAAGCGGAGGCTGTCAGCCTCCTTGCGCATCCGGGCCGTTTTTTTCTTGGAAGTAGTAGCCATAGTGCCTCCTTCAAATGCAGCCATCATACCATAAAATCCCCACGGATACAATGAAAAATAACGTGAACAAAGAGCGGGGGAAATCTCCAACAAAAGTTTTTTTGAAAAAATCAAAAAAGGTGTTGACAAAGCGGAGGAGAGCGGGTATACTGAGGAAGCTGTCGCGA
>ERZ824488.176-NODE-176-length-87364-cov-37.957496_pt1 | contig 87364 bp, 72 predicted proteins | sample MGYA00519936_ERZ824488 | MGnify/ENA primary metagenome ERZ824488 (study PRJEB31778, sample SAMEA3449153) | human gut metagenome | biome: human gut; feature: human-associated habitat; material: faeces | place: United Kingdom | collected 2010/2012 ...
TTACTTCTTTTACTACCTGATTTGAAAGATTTGTTCTTGCATCATACATTGTAAGCAAAGCTCCTTCTATTTCAAGATTTTTGTTTAAATGCTTCTTGACTAAATTTACTGTATTTAATAATTGTCCCAATCCTTCAAGTGCAAAATATTCACATTGTACTGGAATTAATACACTATCAGACGCTGTAAATGCGTTTAATGTTACTAATCCTAATGATGGTGGACAATCAATTAATATATAATCATATTGATCTTTTATTTTGTCTAACTTTGTTTTTAATCTTTGCTCTCTTGACATCATTGAAACTAATTGGACCTCTGCCCCTGCTAAACTAATATTTGATGGACATACTTTTAAGTTTTTTATTGCTGTTTCTTGTAATGTTTCATCAAATTCTGTATCTCCAATTAATATATCATATACTGATAGTTCTACATCTTTTGAAACACCTAGTCCACTTGTTGCATTTCCTTGTGGATCAGTATCTATTAATAAGACTTTTTTTCCTTTTTTGGCTAAAATAGTACTCAAATTAACTGTTGTTGTTGTTTTTCCAACTCCCCCTTTTTGGTTTGCTACTGATATTATTTTTCCCATTTTCTACATTTCCCTTCTTTCTTATGTCTTTCTTCAATATTTTTCCTAGCACTATAATAATATAAAAAATTTGATAATAAGTCAATGTTTTTTGTATAAATTTCACAAAAAAAATTACCCCACATTTTATGTGGAGCATTTATCTTTTAATAAATTTTATTTTATTGGCTCTTTGCTTGGTGTTCCAGCTTTTCTTGGATATTTAGCTGGTGTTTTTTTTGTTTTTTCTATTGTTATAATTGTTCTTCCTATATCACTTTGTGGTAAATCAAAAGTTTCTACATTTTTTATTGTTCCACCAAGAACATTTATTGCCTTTTTGGCCTGTTCAATTTCTTCTTCTGCTTCAGATGCTTTCATACATATTATTTTTCCATTTTCTTTTACTAATGGTATTAAATATTCTGACAATGTTGATAAATTTGCAACTGCTCTTGATGTAGAAATATCAAATTTTTCTCTATATTTCTTATTTTGTCCAAATTCTTCAGCTCTTGCATGAACTAATTCAACATTTTTTAAATTTAATTCATTTATTACTTCTTGTAGAAAAATTAATCTCTTATTTAATGAATCAACTAAAGTAACTTTTAATGATTCGTTCATTATTGCTAATGGTATACCAGGAAAGCCTGCTCCTGTTCCAACATCAACAACACTTGATTTATTAGGAATGTCTTTATATATTGTAAGTGAATCTATAAAATGCTTTAAAATTATCTCATTTGGTTCAATTATTGCTGTTAAATTGATTTTTTCATTCCATTCAATTAACATATTCATATATTTATAAAACTTTGAAATTTGCTCCACAGAAAAATCAAACCCTAAAATCTTTGATTTTTCCTGCATTTTCTCTTTAAATTCATTTTCTTCCATGCTTTTCTCTTTATATCTCCTTTTTTTATTTTTTTGCTTTAATTGTTTGTAAATAAACTAATAATACAGATATATCTGCTGGTGAAACTCCTGAAATTCTAGATGCTTGTCCTATTGAATGTGGTCTATGTTTATTTAATTTTTGTCTTGCTTCTAGACAAATACCTTTAACTTCATCATAATTTATATCATCTGGTATTAATTTTTTCTCCATTTTTTTAAATTTTTCAACTTGCATTTCTTGTAGCTTAATATATCCATCATATTTTACTTGAATTTCAACTTCTTCTTTAACTTGTTCTGGTAATTCTGGTCTATTTTCATCAATTTCTGCAAGTGAAGCATACGTTATTTCTGTTCTTTTCAATAATTCTGCCAACTTTGATCCTGTTGTTAATTCTGATGTACCTTGTTCTTTTAAATAATTATTTACTTTTTCTGTTGGTTTTACTATTGTTTTTTGTAATCTTTCCTTTTCTTTTTCTATTAATTCTTTCTTTTCAATAAATTTTTTATATCTTTCATCAGAAATTAGTCCAATTTCATGTCCTTTTTCAGTTAAACGCAAATCTGCATTGTCTTGTCTCAATAATAATCTATATTCAGCTCTTGATGTCATCATTCTATATGGCTCATTTGTTCCTTTTGTAACAATATCATCTATTAATACTCCAATATATGCCTCTGTTCTATCTAGGATTAATGGTTCTTTTCCCTTAATCTTCTGTGAAGCATTTATTCCTGCAATTAACCCTTGACAAGCAGCTTCTTCATATCCAGAAGTTCCATTAGTTTGTCCTGCAAAGAATAAACCATCAATTGTTTTATATTCTAATGATAATTTTAAATCTGCTGGATCTATACAATCATATTCAATTGCATATGCAGGTCTTGTAAATTCACAATGTTCTAATCCTGGAATAGTCCTATACATTGCAATTTGAACATCTTCTGGTAATGATGAACTCATTCCCTGTATATACATTTCATCTGTATCTATACCAATTGGCTCCACAAATATCTGATGTCTTTCTTTATCTGCAAATCTAACTACTTTATCTTCTATTGATGGACAATATCTTGGTCCAGTTCCTTCTATTACACCTGCATATAAAGGTGATCTATGTAAATTTTCTCTAATAATTTTATGTGTTTCTGCATTTGTATATGTTAAATAACAATCAACCTGATCAAAATCTACTGTTTTATCTTCAAATGAAAATGGTATAATTCCATTTTCACCTTTTTGGACTTCCATTTTTGAAAAATCTATACTTTTTCTATTTATTCTTGCTGGTGTTCCTGTTTTAAATCTTACCAATTTTACACCATTATTTTTTAAAGATTCAGAAAGTTTATTAGCTGGAAATACACCATCTGGGCCACTTTCCTTTGAATATTCTCCAATAAATATTTTTCCTCTAAGATATGTTCCACTTGCAACAATTAATGTTTTTACATTATAAATTGCCCCAATATCTGTTTCAATTGATTTAATTTTATTTTTTTCTATTTTTATGTCAACTATTTCTGCTTGTTTTATATCTAAGTTCTTTTGTTTTTCTAAAGTATGTTTCATTTCCATTTGATATCTTTTTCTATCAGCCTGTGCCCTCAAAGAATAGACTGCTGGACCTTTTGAAGTATTTAGCATTTTTATTTGTATCATTGTCTTATCTATATTTCTAGCCATTTCTCCACCAAGAGCATCTATTTCTCTTACCAAATGCCCCTTTGAACTTCCTCCAATATGTGGATTACATGGCATATTAGCTACTGCCTCTAAACTTATTGAAAATACTATTGTTTTCATCCCTAATCTAGCCGCTGCAAGTGCTGCCTCACATCCAGCATGTCCAGCTCCAATTACAGCAACATCATAATCTCCTGCGTAATAACTCATTTTTCTTCTCCTCTCTCTTACTTTCCTAAACAAAATTTAGAAAAAATCTCATTTATTATATCTTCAGTTACACAATCTCCTGTTATTTCTCCTAAATCGTCTAAAATCTGTTTTATATATATAGTAATGATATCTATAGGCATTCTGTTTAAAAGTGCCTCATTTGCCATTTTAACGTTTTGAATTGCTTTTTCAATTATATTTTTATGTCTTACATTTGTTATTAATAATTCATTATCCAAATTTATTTCATTCAAATTAAACATTTCAGTTATCTTATTATATAATTCTTCTAATCCTGTTTTATTTAATGCTGAAATTTTTAATATATTTTCTGATGCATTTTTTATTTTTTCATTATTTTCATCAATAACATTTTTTAAATCATTTTTATTTAATAATATTATTGATTTTTTATTTTTTATTAATTTTAATATTTCATAATCTTCTTCATCTAATTCTTTTGAACTATCAAATATTGCAATAATTAAATCAGCATCATTTGCTTCTTCTATTGATTTTTGAATTCCTATTTTTTCTACAGAATCCTTTGCCTCTCTAATTCCTGCTGTATCAATAAGTTTCAAAGCTATTCCGTTTATCGTAACATACTCCTCTATAGTATCTCTTGTCGTTCCTGCTATATCTGTTACAATTGCTCTATCCTCTTTCAAAATAGCATTTAACAAAGATGATTTTCCTGCATTTGGTTTGCCTATTATCGCTGTTTTTATACCATCTTTTATTATTTTACCATTATCAAATGATTTTTCCAATTTTTCTAATTTATTTTCTACTTTATTTAACATATTTTTTAGTTCATTTTCTTGAACCTCTGGTGTATCATATTCTGGATAATCAATTGTTACTTCAATATTTACTAAAACATCTAAAATATCTTGTTTTATTTGGTTTATTTCTGTTGATAAAAAACCTTCCAATTGTTTAATTCCACTTTTGGCTTCTCTTTCTGATTTTGCATTTATAACATCAATTACTGATTCTGCTTGTGCTAAATCAATTCTTCCATTTAAAAATGCTCTTTTTGTAAATTCACCTGGCCCAGCCATTTCAGCTCCATTAGCCAAGCATAATTCTAATATCTTTTTTACAACAATATTTCCTCCATGTGCATTTATTTCACACATATTTTCTGTTGTATAACTTTTTGGAGTTTTAAAATATGATACTAAAACTTCATCAATTATTTTATTATTTTCAACAACATTTCCATATTTTATTGAATATCCTTTTATTTCAGATATATCTTGTTTTGTTTTTGGAATAAATATTTTATCTAATATTTCAAATGTTTTTTCTCCACTCATTCTTATTATTCCTATTCCTCCAATGCCTGGTGCAGTTGCTATTCCTACTATTGTACTCATTTATTTTCTCCTTTATTTTTTACATTATTTTCCTATCACTTTTTTAGAACAAATAAGAAAAAGTCAAAATTCTAAATTTAATCTTTTGATTAAAATCTGAACTTTGACTTCCGATTTTTATTTAATTATTTTTTTGTTATTACAATTCTTCTTTTTGGTTCTTGTCCAATACTTCTTGTCTCTACATTAGGATTATCTTGTAAAACACTATGTATTATTTTTCTTTCATATGCTTTCATTGGCTCAAGTGTTATCATTTTACCTGTTCTTTCAACTATTGAAGCCTTTTTCTTTGCTACTTCTTCTAATGTTTCAACTCTTTTTTGTTTATAATCTTCTATATCTAATCTAACAACAACTCTATTTTCTGATTTTTTATTTGCTATTGCTTTTAATATATTTTCTATAGAATATAATGTTTCTCCCCTATATCCTATTAAATTTCCAATATTTTCTCCATTTATAGAAATATATAAACATTTATCTTTTATTTCAACTGTAATCTTAGCTTCTGGAGATATTCTATTTAAAAATTCATTTAAAAATTCTTCAACATCTTTTTTGGCAATATTTAGTTCTTCATCTGTTGTTTCAATCTCCACTTCTTCAGGCTTTCTAGCTTCTATTTCTTTTATTTCTACTCTAACTATTTTAGGTGCTAAAATATCAAAAAAACTTTTTTTATTTTCTTCTAATATTTTAATTTCACACAATTCCCTAGGCAATTTTATTTCTTTTAATCCTTTTTCAATTGCCTCTTGTGTTGTTTTTCCTTCTGAAATTACACTTTTTGACATAGCTATTCCTCCTCATCTTTTAACATTTTGTTTAAAGCTAATCTCTCTATTATCATTAAAAGACTGTTCATTAACCAATATAAAGCAAGTCCTAATGGTGCTATTAATGCGACCGCTAAATACATAACAGGAAACATTAAATTCATATTTTTATTCATTTGAGCCATTGGATCAAATTCATCTTCTGAATTTTTCTCTTCTCCATCTTTTTTCTTTGGAGTCGGATTTGTTATTCTTAATGAAATTACTGAAACCAATACATATAATACAGGAATTATAAATGCTTTCCAATCACCACTTCTCGTTGGTATTTGAGCTAAATTTAATCCTAAAAAATTCATATTTATATCTAAAGAATTTAATTCTTCATCATTTATTTCTGCTAAATCTGTTTTTTCTTCATTATTTTCTGAATTATTTTCAATATTCTCTGTATTATTTTCTTTTAATTTCTTTATATTATTTAATTCTCTAATAACTTCTATTTCTGGATATGCACTATCTGTACTTAAATCATTTTCTTTTACTATTTTTGTATATTTATTAATAATATTAGCATCTATTTTTTTCATATATGTTAATGGTGATCTAACAAGATAGAAAACTGCAAATAATAGTATTATTTGAACAATTCCACTAAAACATCCACTAAATGGACTCATATTTTCTGTTTTGTATAATTCCATTGTTGCTCTATTTAGATTTTCTGGATCATTTTTATATTTGAATTGTATTTCTTTAAGTTTATTTTGTATTTTCGTGGTCTTTTTCATTGTTTTTTGCTGTTTTATTGATAATGGTAATAATATTATTTTTATTAAAATTGAAAAAATAATTATTGCCAGACCATAATTATTAACTATATTATAAATAAAATTCAAAATATATCCAAATAAATTTGCAAATGGTGCTATCATATCTGCCCCTTTCTATTTTAATGGGTCATATCCTCCCTTTGAGAAAGGATTACACTTTAAAATTCTTTTTCCGCCTAACATACATCCTCTTAATACACCATATTTTTCAATGGCTTGTTTTGTATATTCTGAACATGTTGGGTAATATTTGCATCTTATATTTTTTGCTACAAAAAATTTTGAGATATGTTTTTGATACCATTCAATTAAATATATACATATTTTTTTCATAGTAAATACTCCTCCTAATTAAGAAATAATATTTGCTTTCTTAAAAGTATTTTCCATTTCGTTTATTATATCTATATATTTCATATCATTTATATCTATATCTTTTTTTAATAAAACAACTATACTATAGCCATTTATAATCTTTTCTTCCAAATTTTTATAAGCTTCTCTTATAAGTCTTTTTGCTTTGTTTCTTTGGAAAGCTTTTCCATTTTTTGTGCTAACTGCTATACCTAGTGTTTTGAAATTTTTTCCATTTTTTAATATTACAATTTTTAGTTGTTTACCTATGTAGAAACGACCTTTTGTTAGAACTATTTTAAATTCATAGTTTTTCTTTAACATTACTGTCTGCTTCATTTTCTAACATCCCTTTCGTCACTTTTAAGGTACAATTACTTTTAAATTCTAGGAATTTTTCCTAGAATCTAAAACATTGTTAATTTAATTATGCACAAATCTTTTTTCTTCCTTTTGCTCTTCTTGCTTTTAATACATTTCTTCCTGATTTTGTTGACATTCTTTTCATAAATCCGTGTTCTCTTTTTTCTTGTCTATTTTTTGGTTGGAATGTTCTTTTCATTACTATGCACCTCCTATTTGTTTTTTATATATTAATTCCTTTTTAAAGGAAATTATTGTTACAAAATAACAAGTAAATCGATTATACACCACGATTCCAGCTTTTGTCAATAGTTTTTAAAAATTTTAAAGTTTTTGAACTTTTTTTATGTAAAATGTTGATTTTACATAAAAAATATAGTATAACAAAAAAACCAAATATTTTGTAATAATTTTGTAATAATTAATAAGTTTTCAACAATTTTTATAAAGTTATCCACAATTTTTTAAAAATTATCCACAATTCTATTGACGAAATTTGTAGTAATTTGATATTATAGAAGAAACTTAGGAAATCAAACTTTTATAAAATTATATCGAAATAAATGTTTGTAAAAAATAATAGGTTTATTACATAAATATTACAGAGTTATCCACACCTGTGGAAAACTCTGTGGATAACTTATGTTTAATATAAATATTTTTGAAAGGATGTTTTGAATATGCAAAGCGAAAATGAAGAACTTTTTAGGCAAGCCAAAGAACTTATCAAAGCAGAATTATCCTCAATTGCATATGATACATGGATTTCACCTTTAAAAATCTTATCAATAGATGATGATAAAATTACAATCAGAGCTAATACTGATTATAATGCTGATTTTTTAGGAAAAAGATTCGGAGATTTAATTATAAACACTTTCAAATACTTAACAAACAAAGAAAGGGCATTAACAATTATCTACAATGATGAAAAAACAAATAGGGAAACAATAAATGATGTTGCTACACCTTCTGATTCTGAAAAAGAATTAGAAGCTGAAATAGAACTTTCAAATAAAGTTTTAAACCCAAAATATACATTTGATACTTTCGTCGTTGGAAATAATAACAGATTTGCGCAAGCTGCAGCTTTAGCTGTTGCAGATAAACCTTCAGAAGCCTATAATCCATTATTTTTATATGGGGGTGTTGGATTAGGTAAAACTCATCTAATGCATGCAATAGGGAATAGAACATTAAAAAATTTTAGAAATTTTAAAATTTTATATGTAACTTCTGAAAAATTCACAAATCAAATGATTAATGCTATAAAAGACAATAAGATGGAAGTATTTAGAAATCAATATAGAAAAATCGATGTATTACTTATTGACGATATTCAATTCATTGCTGGAAAAAAGCAAGTTCAAGAAGAATTTTTCCATACATTTAATGAACTGTATGAAGAAAAAAAGCAAATTATTATTTCAAGTGATCGTCCACCAAAAGAAATTCAATTACTTGAAGATAGGTTAAAGTCAAGGTTTGAATGGGGATTACTTGCAGACATATCTTGTCCAGATTATGAAACAAGATTAGCTATTTTAAGAAAAAAAGCACAAGATGAAAAAATTGCAGTAGATGATAGTATTTTAGCAAATATTGCAACAAAAATTGAATCAAATATTAGAGAATTAGAGGGTGTTTTCAATAAAATGATAGCAAGAGCTTCATTAATGCACAGTCCTATAACAATAGAATTAGCAGAAAATACCATTAATGAATTTAAAGCTGAAAGTGAAAAAGTACTATCTTCTGATTATGTAAAAGAAATAGTATCTAAATACTTTAGTGTAGACAAAAATGATTTATCTAGCAATAAACGTTCAAATGAAATAGCTTTTCCAAGACAAATTGCAATGTATTTATGTAGAGATGTAGCAAATATGTCTTATCCTAAGATAGGAGAAGACTTTGGAAATAGAGATCATTCAACAGTAATGCATGCATGTAAGAAGATTGAAAATGAAATAAAGGAGAAAAATAACACAAGATTAATTGTGGAAAGTGTGAAAAACATAATTATAAATGGAGAACAATAGAAAATTAAATAGATTGATGTCGATTTTTGAAAATATGTTCTCCAAATCGTTTGTTTGGTTACAAAAAAGTTATCTCTACTTAGGGAACAGCTTGATTGGTTATCCACAAGTAAATGTGGATTGAGTGTTAATAAACTGTTAATAACTCAATTATCCACATTTTAAAAAATTTGTTGTGGACAAAAATCAAAGTTATCCACTAAGTTATACACATGAAAAAAGCCTACGGATTACAAGTTTCCACATAGTTTTCCACATTATCCACAGGACCTAATACTACTACTACTAATTATATTTATATTATTATTATAATTAATATAAATCGACAAGTTTTTTGAAAGAAAGGTGTTAAAAATGAAAATTGTTTGTTATAAGGATACACTCCTTAAAGCATTAAATTCCGTAATAAAAGGAGTAGCTTCAAAAACTACAAATCCTATATTAGAAGGAATACTTATACAAACTAATGAAAATCAAGTAAAATTAACTACATATGATATGGAATTAGGAATTGAATATATTATAGATAGTGATGTTAAAGAACAAGGAAGTACAGTTGTAAATGCTATAATGTTTAGTGAAATAATTAGAAAATTACCCGATACAGAAATATATATTTCTCTAAATGATAAAAATTTATTAGAAATTGAATGTGAAGGATCTCTATACAAATTAGCTACAATGAATCCAGAAGAATTTCCAGAACTTCCAAAGATAGAAATTGAAAATTCAATAGAAGTAGATCAAAATGTTTTAAAAAATATGATAAGAAAAACAATTTTCGCAGTAAGCTCAGAGGAAAATAGACCAATATTTACAGGATGTTTATTTGAAATAGAAAATAATAAATTAAATTTAGTAGCAGTAGATGGATTTAGATTAGCATTAAGAAGTATTTATTTAAATAAACAAACTAATAATTTTAGTGCAGTTATACCAGGAAAAACATTAAATGAAGTAAATAAAATTATATCAGATTCTTTTGAACCTGTAAAAATAGGGGTTTCAAAAAATCAAGCATTATTTGAAATGGATAATTGTAAAATTGTAACAAGAATATTAGATGGAGAATTTTTAAATTATAAAAATGTAATACCAAGTAATTGGGAAACAAGAATAAGAGTGAACAAAAATAGCATTCAAAATAGTTTTGAAAGAATTAGTTTAATATCAGCATCAGCAATTGAGAAAGAAAAAAAATACCCAGTAAAAGTTCAAGTTGATATTGGAAAAGTCATTATATCTTGTACAAATCAAACAGGAGATGCAAAAGAAGAATTATTTGTTTCTACAGAAGGGAAAAATTTAGAAGCAGGTTTTAATCCAAAATATTTTTTAGATAGTTTAAAAGCAGTTGAAGATGAAGAAGTATTTATAGAATTTGGAACAAGTATATCACCATGTTTAATAAAATCTGTTGAAAATAATGATTATACATATATGATTTTACCAATTAGATTAAAAGAAGAGTAAAAGATAAAAAGGTAGAAGAAATTCTGCCTTTAAATTTTAACATAATTATCCACAAATCATTAATAAACTGTGGATAATTCGAAAATGAAAATTCGAAAAAAATAGAATAAATTAGAAAAAAATAGTAAAAAAAAGATAATTAAAGATATTTTAGGTGTGGATTATTTTTAATAGGAAAAATAAAGAAAAAAATAGAATAAATTAGAAAAAAAAAGATAAAAAAAGAATATAAAAGAAAAAATAAATTAATTACAATTGTGGAAAAAATAAATTAAAGTAAAATAATAAAAAATAAATTAAAAATAGAATAAATAAATAAAATAAAAAAATAAATTAAAAATAAAATAGAAATAAAATAGAAATAATATAAAAAATAAAGAAAAAAATTAATAAAAAAAGAAAATACGAGATATATTAAGGAAAAATACATATAATACGAAAAAAACATTGAAAAATACAAAAAATAAATAAAAATAGTAAAAAATATGCTTAAAAAAATAGAAAAATAATTAAATAAATAAAAAAATAAATAAATTCAAAAAAAACGAAGCACGAGAATCAAAAATAAGACGATTTAATTTTTTAATAATATAATTTGTTATATAAAATTTATTATAAAAATTCAATAAAATAGAAAAAAATAATAAAAAAAAGAAAAAATTAGAAATAATTAGAAAAAATGAAGTTAACAAATTATACACAGATGGAGAAGAATATGTGGATAAAAGAATTAAGAATTAATAATTTTAGAAATTATAAAAATGAAGAAATAAAGTTTGAGAAAAATATAAATATTTTTTATGGTGAAAATGCACAAGGAAAAACTAATATAATAGAAGCAATTTTTTTATGTAGTATGGGAAGGTCTTTTAGAACCAATAAAGATAAAGAAATGATATTACTAAATGAGAGCCAGGCAAACATTGAAATAGAATTTGAAAAATCTGATAGAAGTGGAAAAATAAAAATAGAATTAGCTGGTAAAAAAAATGTAAGTATAAATGGAATAAAAATTAAAAAATTAAGTGAATTATTAGGAAATGTAAATATTGTTATTTTTACACCAGATGATATAAATATTTTAAAAGGTGGTCCTCAAAATAGAAGAAGATTTTTAGATATTATGATTAGCCAATTAAAGCCGAATTATATGCATAATTTAAATTTATATTTAAAAACATTAGAACAAAGAAATAATTATTTAAGACAAATAAAAGAATTAAATAAACCAGAAAATATGCTAGAAATATGGGATGAAAAATTAGCTGAATATGCAGAAATAATTTGTAGATACAGAATTGAATTTATTGAAAAATTAAATAATAAAATAAAAAAAATCCATTCTGAAGTTACAGAAAATAAAGAAAAATTAGAAATTAAATATATAACAGAATGTGAAAATAAAGAAAATTATTTATCTTTATTAAAACAAAGAAGAAAATTAGATATAATAAAAGGTTTTACAACTAAAGGAATTCACAGAGACGATTTTAAATGTTTTATAAATGATAAAGAAATTGAAATATATGGTTCACAAGGGCAACATAGAACTGCAATTCTTTCTTTAAAATTAGCAGAACTATATGTTATTTATGATGAAATAGGGGAATACCCAATTTTATTATTAGATGATTTTATGTCAGAGTTAGATGAAAAAAGAAGAAAAAGTTTTTTAAGTTATATTAAAGATACACAAGTTATTATAACTTGTACTGATAAAATGGAGTTGGATAATATTAAATTATTTAATGTAATTAATGGAGAAATTTGCAAACTAATTTAATATAGTGATAAAATAGACGAAAGAAAAGAAAAAAAGAGCAAAAATATTTGGAGGTTAAAAAATGGAAAAATTCGAGCATGAATATGGAGCAGACCAAATTCAAGTATTGGAAGGACTAGAAGCTGTAAGAAAAAGACCGGGTATGTACATAGGAAGTGTATCTATAAGAGGATTACACCATCTTGTGTATGAAATTGTGGATAACTGTGTTGACGAAGCATTAGCAGGTTATTGTACAGAAATAAATGTAAAAATTGAACCGGAAAATGTTATTAGTGTAGAGGATAATGGAAGAGGAATTCCAGTTGATATACATCCAAAAACAAAAATATCAGCTGCTGAAACAGTTTATACAAAACTTCATGCAGGTGGAAAATTTGGTGGAGATAGTGGATACAAAGTTTCTGGAGGTCTTCACGGTGTTGGTGCATCTGTTGTTAATGCTTTATCTACATGGACAGAAGTAACAATTCAAAGAGATGGTGGTTTATACCAAATGAAATTTGAAAGAGGAAAAACTGTTGAACCACTAACTAAAATAGGAGATTCTAAAAAAACAGGTACAAAAGTTAGATTTTTAGCTGATGATACTATTTTTGAAACTTTAGAGTATGACTATGTTACTCTTGAAAATAGATTTAGAGAAATGGCATTTTTAACAAAAGGACTAAAAATTACTATTGAAGATTTAAGAGATCCAGAAAATATTAAAAAAGCAGAATTTCACTTTGAAGGTGGATTAAATTCTTTTGTTGAATATTTAGTTCAAAATAAAGAAAAAATTCATCCAAAGCCAATATATATTGATAAAGATGGTGATGTACCAGTTGAAATAGCTTTTCAATATACAACAGCATATTCAGAAAATATATATACTTTTGTTAATAATATTAACACAATTGAAGGTGGAACTCATCTAGAAGGATTTAAAAGAGGCTTAACAAAAGCATTTAATGATTATGCAAGAGGTCATGGCTTACTAAAAGAGAAAGATTCTAATTTATTAGGTGAAGACATCCGTGAAGGTATTACAGCTGTAGTATCTGTTAAAGTAAAAGAACCTCAATTTGAAGGACAAACTAAAACAAAACTAGGGAACAGTAATGTTACAGGAATTGTAGCAAGCCTAGTAAATGACGCATTATCAACATTTTTAGAGGAAAATCCAGGAGTAGGAAAAGCAATTCTTGAAAAATGTATAAATGCATCTCGTGCAAGAGAAGCTGCAAGAAAAGCTAGAGAATTAGTAAGAAGAAAAAGTGCATTAGAGACATCTACATTACCAGGAAAACTAGCTGATTGTAGTAGTAAAAATCCAGAAGAATGTGAAGTATACATAGTAGAGGGTGACTCTGCAGGTGGTAGTGCAAAACAAGGAAGAGATAGAAAATTCCAAGCAATTCTTCCTCTTTGGGGAAAAATGCTTAACGTAGAAAAATCAAGAGCTGATAAAATATATAATAATGACAAATTACAACCAGTAATTTTAGCAGTTGGTGCAGGAATTGGTAAAGATTTTGATATTTCTAAAATTCGTTATGGAAAAGTAATTATAATGGCAGATGCCGACGTTGATGGTGCACACATTAGAACATTATTATTAACATTTTTCTTTAGATATATGAGACCTTTAATTGAAAATGGAAATGTATATTTAGCTCAACCACCATTATATAAATTATCTAAAAAAGGTATGCAAGATGTATATTGCTATACTGATGAAGATTTAGCTAATGCTTTTAAAGAATTAGCAGAAAAAGGAATATCAAGAGATCAAGTTGGAATTCAAAGATATAAAGGTTTAGGAGAAATGAACCCTGAACAATTATGGGAAACAACAATGGATCCAGAACACCGTATTTTAATAAAGGTTACAATGGAAGATGCAATTAAAGCAGATGCTATATTTACATTACTAATGGGTGATGAGATAGAACCAAGAAGAAAATTCATTGAAGAGAATGCTAAATTTGTTAAAAATTTGGATATATAATTATTTAATAGCAGGTAAGATTTTTCTTACCTGCTATTAATCGTATAAAGCTAATATTAATTTACAGCTAAAACCTATATATCTAATTTTTAATCTAATGTATATCACTATACAAATAAACTATACACCAAATATATAAATCAGTTGCTCGACTAGTAATGCACATGTAATAACTATATTCATCCTAAAAGGACTAATAATAATCATTAAAATATACAAAAATAATCTTAACTTCGAATATATTACCTATATATTCAACCATATAGAAAAATCCTACTTTCATTAAATTAACAAAAATAAAATTAAATACAGCTTAAATACAAATAATATACTCTCATCTCCGACTAAATATTATCTAAAATTAATTAAACAATAATTAATCTTTGCTCAAACTTTAAAAAGCCAATAACATGACCTAATAAAACTCTTAGTTCAACTAATATTAACCTTATATTATTATTCTGTATAAAATAATAATTTTTATTCAAAAATATTAATTAAAAATATTGTCGAATTTTGGCATACGATTTTTGTTGACAATTATCATAAAAAAGGATAATATAAATATATAAATTTTTTTATTAATTTATTATTATTATTTTATTTTTATTAATTTATTTTTAATTATTTTTTCTAATATTTATTATTAGTCAAATTTTAATCATTTAATTATTTTTTAATTTATTTTTTTCGATATTTGTTATTCTTTAATTTTATTATTTTAATTAATTTAATTTTTTATATTTATTATATTTTAATTATTTGATTTTATTATTTTAATATTTAATTATTTAATTATTTAATTTATTATTTATTTTATCATTAAAAATTTCTTTAAAAATATCCAATAATTTATTATTAATATTTAGGAGGTGATATTTAATTAGTAAAAAATCAAATGCTGTTCAAGAATGGCTTCCAATTCAATATATATTAGAAAACGGAATTATTAAATTAAAAAATAATAATTATATAAAAATAATAAAAATAAATCCAATCAATTTTAATTTAAAATCAGATTTAGAAAAAGAAGCTATATTAAATTCATATAAAATATTTTTAAAAACTTGTAATTTTAATTTTCAAATATTAGTTCAAAGTAATAAAGAAGATTTAACTAAACATATTGATAAAATAGAAAAAAATTTAATTCAAGAAAATAATTTAATTCAAAACATTTCTAAAAAATATATACAATATATTAAACAATTAAACCATGAAAAAAAATCTTCATCAAAAAATTTTTATATTATATTAAAATGTAAAAATGAAAATAAAGAAATATTAAACGATGAAGATTATTTAATAGAAAAATTAAATGAACAATATTTTAAAATTAAAGAATGTTTATCAAGATGTGGAAATATAGTATCAGATATTAACAATAAAAAACAAATTATTGATATATTATTTTCATTTTTGAATTTTAGAATATATTTAAATAATAATTAAAATAAAATATTCATAATTTATAAAACAAAAACAAAAGATAAAACACAAAAAGACAAACGACATAAATTGGCACAATAATCAACTGGAGAAAGAAGTAGTCATATTCTTGTTAAAGTATTCAAAACATACAGAAAAAACATACTTAAAATATGCCACAAAATACTTCGGCTATAAAGAAAAAACAAAAATGCAAAAAAAATTAAAGTACGGCTCAAGAGGTATACATAAAGTTGAAAGACAAAAAACGGCAAGAAAAATATATAAATGAAAGAAAAAAAGTACCCTATTTGACAAAATAAGAATGGCGCAAGGAGATGATAATATTCATAAAATATTAAAAAGAATAAGAGCTAATTTAAAGGAAAAGATAAATTTATTAAATAATAAAATAAGTAAAAAAGAAAATAAACCAGAATTTTTTCAAGGAACTTTTTCAAGTAAAGATTATTTAAGTCCATCTTATATAAATATTTCAAATCCAAAATTTATTGAAATCGATAATACTTATTATTCTACATTAATTATCACAAATTATTTTAGAGAGCAAACAGATTTAATATTAAAATCAATTATTGATACAAATATAAATTTAAATATTTCTATTTTTTATGAAAAACAAGATACATATAAAACAATAAGAGATTTAACATATCATATTGGAAATGTAGGTGTTGATTTAAAAGAAGGAAATCAAAATAGACAAGATATAGACATCGCAGCATTTACATATAATGATGCAAAATATATTAGAAAAGAAATGCAAATAAATAATGAAGAATTATATTTTTTATATATTTATGTAACAACCTTTTCGAATGATATAAAAGAATTAGAATATTTATTAAATAAAATAGAAGGAATTATACAAAGTAAAGGAATGCAAACGAAAAGGGCGTATTTTAGGCAAGAACAAGCATATTTAACAGCATTACCATTTATGGAAAATTCTATAGATTTAAAAAATGCAGCTAAAAGAAATGTATTAACAAGTGGACTAGTTGCAACATACCCATTTATTTCATCTGCAATATTTGATGAAGAAGGTATTTTTATTGGAACTAATATTTATAATAATTCTTTAGTATTTATTGATAGATATAATAAGAATAAATATAAAAATTCAAATATATGTATTTTTGGAACTAGTGGTGCAGGAAAATCATTTTATACAAAATTATTAGTTTTAAGAAATAGGTTATTAGGAATAGAACAGTATATTATAGACCCAGACAGAGAATATGGGAAAATGTGCGAAAAATTAGAGGGCTCACTTTTAAAAATAGGGCCAAATTCTAATTCATATATAAATATATTCGATATTATGGAAGAAAGTTTAGAAGATAATGAACAAGGATATTTAGCAAATAAATTAGGAAAATTAATTGGATTTTTTAATTTAATTTTTGGTAATTTAAATGAAGAAGAAAAAGCAATATTAGAAGAAAAGATAATTGAATTATATAAAAATAAAGGAATTACATTTGATGATGAAACATTATATAAAAAAGAAGAAAATAAAATAATAATCAAACCGATTTTTAAAACAACATATGATATGCCAATTTTAGGAGATTTTTATAATTTATTAGGACAAGATGAAAAAACAAAAAAATTCCAAATAAAATTAATTCCATTTGTAAAAGGATCACTAAAATTTTTTAATAATTATACTAATGTAAATTTAAATAATTCTTTAATTGTTGCAGATATTTATGAATTAGGAGAAGATAATTTGAAATATGGAATGTTTATTTTTATTGAATTATTTTGGAATAAAATAAAAAAAGATAGAAATAAAAGTAAAGCAATTTATATGGATGAAATATGGAGATTAATAGGTGTAACTTCTAATAAAGAAGTAGCAAGCTTTATATATAAAATATTTAAAACAATTAGAAAATATGGAGGAAGTGCAGTTGCAATAACTCAGGACATTTCAGATTTATTTAGCTTAGAAGATGGAACATATGGAAAAAGTATTTTAAATAATTCGGAAATAAAAACATTTTTTGCTTTAGAAGAAGAAAATATAAAAGTATTAGAAAAATATACAAATTTATCAGAAAAAGAAAAAATAGAAATTAAATCATTAAAAAGAGGAGAATGTTTAATGTTTATTGGAGCAGAACATATTTTAACAAAAATCGAATCAGCAAATTTTGAAAAAGAAATAATTGAACCTAATAAAGAAAGGAACTTATTATGAAAAAAATAATTACTGCAATAGGAAATGAAATATTAAATAAAAAATTAAAAAAAGAAAATGATTTCGAAGTAATAATAGAAGACATACAATATAAAGAAGGAATAATAGAATATTTAGAAAAAGAAAATAATATTGATATTTTAATTATTAGTGAATTATTGCCAGGAAATATTGAATTAAAAGAATTAATAGAAAAAATAAAAAATATAAATTCAAATATTGAAATAATTATATTTTTAGAAAATAAAAATACAGAATTAGAAAATTATTTATATGCAAAAGGAATTTATAATATTTTTTATAATAATCAAATTGAAATTGAAGAAATAATTAAAATAATAAATAATAAAAATATAGAAATAAATAATGAATTAAAAGAGATAAAACAAATGCTATTAGAAAAACAAAAAAATAAAGTAAATAATAAAAAAATAATTTTAAATAAATTAATAAATATTTTTAATAAAAAACAAAAATATGATTTAAAAGAAGAAAAAATAATTAGTGTAACAGGAACAAGTGGAGTGGGTAAAAGTATATTCACAATTAATTTAGCAAATTCATTATCAAATAGTAAAAATAAAATATTAATTATTGATTTTGATATTCTAAATAATAGCCTACATACAATATTAGGAATAAAAAAATATTCTAAAAAAATACAAAGCAAAATAAAAAATAATAATTTATTAAAAGAGATAAAAATAGAAGAATTAATAATTAAAATAAATTCAAAAATAGATTTAGTATCTGGAATAAATTTATTATTTGATTCTAAATATAAAATTAGTAGTGAAAAAGTAAAAAATATTTTATCAAAATTAAAAGAAAAATATGAAATAATTATTATAGATACTTCTTCAGAATGTTTTTTTGATTATACAAAAGAAATAATAAAAAATAGTAATTTAAATATTTTTATTTTAGAAGCTAATTTATTAGAAATAAAAAAAGCAAAAAATTTATTAAATATTTATATAAATAATTGGGAAATACCTCAAGAAAACATAAATATTTTATTTAATAAGTATAATGAAAATTCAATAGACATTTCTATTCTTAAAAAAATTTTTTCAGGATTTAATATATTAGGAAAATTATCTTTTAATCCCCAATACAATTTAATTATTAATAAAAATAATATAAATAAATTAAATATTATTTTAAAAAATGAATATTTAAAGATTAATAAAAATTTAATAAAAATAAATAAAAAAGGAGAATTTTAATATGGTAAATGAATTAACATTAAATAATAACCCCATAAATAATAATGAATTGGTAACAGAAAAAGAACAAAATGGATTTTTAAATACAACAATGGGTAAAGTAGTAAATACTGCGATTGATTTAGGACTAAGATGGGTATTACCAGATTTTGTTGAAAATCAAGTTATAGATATAAAAAATAGTTTGTTAAAAGGAGGGCTAAAAGAAGGAATAAGTACAACTATTGAAAAGGGAATTGAGCTTGGTAAAAGTATAACAGGAATATTTACAGGAAAATTCGAAAATGTTTCTCAAGCACAAAATGCGATAAAAAATGGGGGAATAATTGATGGGATTTCTGATGTTTTGGATAGTACTTTAAATTATACAGTAAAAAAAGGCTTAATTCCGTCCAGTATAGGCACATTAATTAGACAAGGGAAAAATGTAATTTTAGATAATGTTAGTAATAATATTGAAACAGAATTTGCAAATCAATTAGATAATATAGGGAAGTTAGGAAAGTATGAAAATAATTGGAAAAATTATTATCAAAATCAAGATTTTGACGGAATGGAAAGAGAATACGAAAAAATAAAAGATAGATTAAAGCAAACTTTACCATTAGAAGAAACATTAAAACAAGCAAGACAAATAGAAAATTTACACTTAATAATAAAAAATAATGGACATAATTTTAACTTAACAGAAGAACAAAAAAAGTTGGCTGAAATTTTAATTAAATAGTACAAAAAAATCGTGATTTTATGGCTTAAATCACGATTTTTTACTTGCAAATTTTTAAGTGTTTTAGTATAATAAAGAGGTGAAAAATACTAGAAAAGAGGTAAAAGAATGGGAGCAAACGACGAAAAAAGAAATGACGGAAAAATAGTTGAACGCGACATTGAAAAAGAGATGCGTACAGCATATATTGATTATGCAATGAGTGTTATTGTTGCAAGAGCTCTACCAGATGTAAGAGATGGTTTAAAACCAGTACATAGAAGGATTTTATATGCTATGTATGAAGATGGAATTACATCAGACAAGCCTTACAGAAAATGTGCTAATACAGTAGGTTCTGTTTTAGGTAGATACCATCCACATGGAGATGCATCAGTATATGATGCAATGGTAAGATTAGCTCAAGACTTTACACAAAGATATACACTAATTGACGGACATGGAAACTTTGGTTCAATAGATGGTGATGGGGCAGCTGCAATGAGGTACACAGAAGCAAGAATGGCCAAAATTGCAGAAACAATGCTTACTGATATTGAAAAAAATACAGTTGATTTTATGCCAAACTATGATGATCGTCTACAAGAACCAACCGTACTTCCAGCTAAAATACCAGCTTTATTAATAAATGGTTCATCAGGAATTGCAGTAGGTATGGCAACAAATATTCCACCACATAATTTAACAGAGGTAATTGATGGAATTATAAAAATAATTGATGAAGATAATGTTACTGATGAGCAATTAATGGAAATAATAAAAGGACCTGATTTTCCAACAGAAGGACTTATTTTAGGACTAGAAGGAATAAAACAAGCATATACAACAGGTAGAGGAAAAATTACAGTTCGTGGTGAAAGTGAAATTGAAGAAATGAGCAATAATAAACAAAGAATTATTGTAAATTCACTTCCATATCAGGTAAATAAGGCAAAATTAATTGAAAATATTGCTGATTTAGTAAAAGATAAGAAAATTGAAGGAATTTCTGAAATTAGAGATGAATCAGATAGAGAGTCAAAAGTAAGAATTGTAATTGAATTAAAAAGAGATGTAAATGCACAAGTTATATTAAATCAATTATATAAACATACACAATTACAAGATACATTTGGTGTTATAATGCTTGCATTAGTTAATGGAGAACCAAAAGTATTAACACTAAGACAATGTTTAGATCATTACATTGACCACAGAAAAGTAGTTATTCTTCGTAGAACTCAATTTGACTTAGATAAAGCATTAGCTAGAGCACATATATTAGAAGGATTGAGAATTGCATTAGATAATATTGATGAAGTAATAAATATTATTCGTAATTCATATGATGATCCAAAAGAAAAATTAATGGAAAGATTTAATTTATCAGATATTCAAGCACAAGCTATTTTGGATATGAGATTAAAAACTTTATCAGGGTTGCAAAGAGAAAAGATAGATGAAGAATATAATGAATTAATGAAATTAATTGAACATTTAAGAGCTGTTTTATCAAGTGAAAAATTAGTATTTGATATCATTAAAGAAGAATTATTAGAAATTAAACAAAAATATGGTGATGAAAGAAAAACTAAAATTGTTGCAGCAGAAGGCGAAATTAATATTGAAGATTTAGTAAAAGAAGAACAAACAGTAATTACTTTAACACATTTTGGATATGTAAAAAGAATGCCAATAGATACATATAAGAGCCAAAAACGTGGAGGAAAAGGAATTACAGGACTAGCTACAAGAGAAGAAGATTTTGTTAAACAAATATTTACAGCTTCAACTCATGATACTTTATTATTCTTCAGTAATAAAGGAAAATTATATAGACTAAGAGGATACGAAGTACCAGAAGCAGGAAGAACTGCAAAAGGTACGGCAATAGTTAATTTATTAAGATTAGATCCAGGAGAAAAAATATCAGCTGTTATTCCAATTAGTAATTTTGCAGACGGAAAATACTTGTTAATGGGAACAAAACAGGGATTTATTAAAAAGACTCCATTAACTGAATTCGACTCAACTAGAAAAACAGGGCTTCTTTCTATTACATTAAGAGAAGATGATGAGTTAATAGATGTTAGACTAACAGATGGTCAAGATAATGTAGTTCTAGTTACCAGTCAAGGTGCTTGTATAACATTTAGTGAAAAAGATGTTAGACCAATGGGAAGAACAGCACAAGGAGTTATAGGTATTCGTCTAGATAATGAAGATTATGTTATTGGAATGGAATCTATAATTGAAGGTAATAAAAATGCAACATTACTTGCAATTACTGAAAATGGATTTGGAAAAAGAACAGAATTAGATGAATATAGAGTACAAACTAGAGGTGGAAAAGGTGTTACAACATATAAAATAACACCAAAAACAGGAAACTTAGTTGGTATTAGAGTTGCAACAGATGACGAAGATGTAATGCTAATTACTGATAATGGAACAATTATTAGATTAAATGTAAAAGATATTAGCATTTTAGGAAGATCAACTCAAGGTGTAACATTAATGAGAACTAATGAAGGAAAAGTTGTTAGTATTGAAACTATAGCTCCAGATGATAATGAAGGTGAATAGATTATGAACGATGAAAATTTTTATTATCTATCAATTTTAGTTGAACAGGACCTACATAAAAGAGTTAGTGCAATTAGAGAGGGAAATTTTCCAAACGAAAGAGAAATGATACAGCAAACGATTGAATCGTTTGAAAAAAGCTTGCCGGACTATCTAAAAGGTTTAGAAGGTTCACATGATTTTATAATTAAAAAAATTGACGAAATTGATAAGAAAATTGCAAAAATAAAAAACGGTAGAAATGTGAAAAATAAAAATTATAGAGATACCGAACAAGAAAGATAAAATAATAAAAAATGATATTCCAATGTAAGGAATATCATTTTTTTATTATAAAGCGTATATCTTCCCCAAAAAAATAACATATATCATAACTTCCAATAATTCTAGAAACAATTCTTTCATCATAAGTATTAAATAAATTTTGCAAACTTAAATTAGTTGAAATAATAGTTTTTTTATTTAAATTTAAAAGTCTACTATTTAAAATATTAAATAATTCAACTAATTTCATATTGTTTACGCCTTCAGTTCCTAGATCATCAATAATAAGTAAATCTACGTTTAATAAATAATCATAAATATCTTTAGAAACATTTGGTTTACCAAAACGATAACTGATAATTGTATCAAGCATAACTGAGGCTGTTTGATATAATACTGTTTTATCTTTTTTTAATAATTCATTTGCAATACAGCTAGATAAAAATGTTTTTCCTAAACCAGTATTACCAGTAAATAATAAATTACGCTGTTCAGTATTATCAAAATTGTTAATAAATTTATCACAAATATTTTTAATTAATTTAATATTTTCTCTAGGTGAAATATCTGAATTATATTTTTGTTTATTTATTTCATCAGAATAGAAATTTAAATTAAAATTATTAAAATTTTGTTTTTCTAAATTAGACATATTTGATTTATTATATTCAATATCATAAATTTTCTGTTTTAAACAACTACACATTTCTGTGGAATTTCCATTTAAAATATATCCAGTATCATTACACTTTTTACACTCGTAATTTGGAATTATTTTTTTTGCTCTTTCTCCAATAGAATTTAATATTTTTTCTTTTTCTTTTTTTAATGCTTCAATATTAGAATTTAAATTTTCTATTATTTTTTTATCATTATTTTTAGTTAATTCTATCATTGAAGAAAATGCTAAAGAACTTAATTTTTTATCTATTTCTTCAAGCTCTGGAAATTCAGTGTATAAATTTTCTTTTTCTTTTTGTGCAATATTTTCTGCATTTATTCTTTTTTTATCATATTCAATTAAAAGAGATTTTAAAATAGAATTATTCAAAATAACCTCCTATAATTTATTAGCATATAAATTATTTAAATTATCATAATTTCTTTGATTGTAATTTTGATAATTTTTTGTAGATTTTTCTAAATCTTTAATATTTTTATTTTTTTGTTTCATATCTGACAAGAATTGTTGAACTTGCTCAGCAGTAGTAAATCCTCTATCATGCCAATCAGTTAATAATTTATCAATATAATCAAAACTAGGATTTACTTTTGAGGTAGTTCTTTTTAAAGCAATTTCAATAATATCAAAATTAAATTTAAAATCAACTATCCATTTTTCAACGTAAGCATATTCATATTGAGAAAGCTGTCTGCCAAGTCCTAATTTTTTAATTACCATATTTGCAATTTTATTAACAGCTTCTTGCTTTTCAAAATATAAATCTAAATCACTATATGTTTTAATAGAATTTTTTGCCCAAGCATCTGCAACTGTTTGAATATAATTTTTGTGTAATGCAGATTTATCAAAACAATGATTAAATAATGCCATCATAACTTCGTCATCAAAACCATATTTTTTAAACCATAATTCTATATCAGGGTACCAGGTAGTTGGCATTAAACCAGAAAAATATCTATTATTTATATATTCCATAGTTTTAGCACGTTTTTGACTTTCAGCCGATTTTTGTACTTGTTCAGCTGATAAAGCAACTCTTGGCTTATATAAATTATTTAATTCTATTTCTTGTAAATTATTAAAAGCATAACCTGTATTTTTTTTAACAATAACATTTTGGTCTTCCCAATATTTCATTGCATCTTGAATTACCTTAAAAGAAAGATTTAATTTTTTACTTAAATCATTTAGTTTAATATCTTTATCATACTTAGATAAAAATAAAATATATAAATATACTTTAAGATAATCGCCATTTGCTTCAGGTAAATATTCTGTAAAAAATATATCTGGAAGACTTGTACTTGAAAACAAAGGTAATAAATCATTTTGTTCTAATTTCATAAGAAATTCCCCCAATGTTATGTTTTGTCAAATTATATCATTTTTCTGGGTGATTTACAATAAACTTATGAGGAAAAAATTATTTTGAATAAAAATATATTTTGGGTCTTTTTATATATTTAATTAGATAGATAAAAACATTTAAAATATTTTCATGATTAAATCCCAAAATAGTAAATAAAAAAATAGGCAAAGAAAAAATAATAAAAATAAATATTTTAATATTATTATTTTTAAATAATAAATTAATTAATAAAAAGATAATTAAATCCCAAATAATATTAAAAATTAAACTTGAATAATCAATTATCCCGAATAATTTATTTTTAAAATTATAATTTTGTGGAAAAATAAATTTCATAGATAAAAACTCCTTTTAAATATTTTTTAAAAATTTGCTACTAATATTAAAATTGTTTGAAACATCTGTTGAAATACCACCAATTAAACTTCTAATATATGAATTGGCTCGCACCAGTGCATATATTCCACCAATACACATCAATTGAGAAATAATATTATTTGAAGAAAAATTAAATGAAAAAATAATTAATAATATAATTGCAACTAATGACTGTTGAAATAATAAAGATAGAACTGTTTTAAGCCAAGTTTTGAAAAACCAAGAAGTAGATTCATTTATTAAACTTAATATTGCAAAAGGAGTAATTAAAATAAATACTTTTACCATTATATATCTTAAAGAATATGAAAAAATTAAATTAAATAAACTAATAGAAATAAAACTTTTTATTAATCCATCAAAAGAAAAAATATTAAATTCTTTTTCTTTAATTGAAAGATAATTTAATTTATTTATTAATTCAGAAAAAGATATATCATGTCCAAAAATATTTGAACCTACTGTACGAATTGCATCAGAAATAAAACTATTTATTTGAATAAATTGATTACAAATAAAATAAGAACAATTCATTACAATTCCAAAAATTAATAATTTAAAAATAAATTGATAAGGCCTTTCAATTTGTAAATTCATATAATAAGAATAAATTAAACGGATAGCGTAATAAAGAGAAAATCCGACTAATAAAGAATTCGCAATTACTAATAAACCATTATTGCCAGTAGAACCAAATATTTTTTGAAAAATAGAATTGTTTAAAATATTTTTATCAATAAAAGTTAATTCATCTAAAACAGAATAAATTGTAGTATCAATAGAAGAAAATAAAGTTTCAAAAATAGAATTAATTGTTTCAATAATTGAAGTTGTTAAATTAGAATTTTCCAATACATCACCACCAAATTAAGTTAATAAAGAACTAATTGCAGATAAAATTAAATCTAAAACTAAAATAAAAGCATAAGAAAATAAACTGCCTCTAATTAATTTTTTAGCAATTCTCAGTCTTTCTTCATCACCAAAACTAAACTTTTTCATAAATAAACCAACAGCTACAGCGACTGCGGCAGCTGGAGTTGCCAATTTCAACATCCAACTTTCAATTTTTTCAAAAGCAGAATTTAATTTATCTACAATTTCTGGATTGCCATTAAAAATATTTGCAGAAACATTAGAAGAAAAAATTAATAAAAATAAAATAAATAATAAAACAAATAAAAATCTTTTTTTATAAATAAATTTAAACATAAATAAAACCTCCTAAAAAATATTAATTATTAAAATATGGAAATAATTTTAATTCAGATGGTGGAATAATTTCAGTACCAGTTGATAAAAAGCTTAAACAGTGAAAATTAGTCAAATGTCTGGTGAAAAAATTGGTATCATAAACAAAATCGTTTTGAAGAGTTGTGGTAATAGTTTCTGAAATATTAGAATTTTTTGAATTTAAAGAATTGGTAAAATAGCTATAAACAGTTTCTTTAGCATTTTCTGAAATTCCTCTTGATATTTTTTCTTTATCTTCTTTTCCAATTTGTTTTTGTGCATTTTCAATTGTAAAAATATCATCACTTCTAAACCATAATTTATTTATTAAATTCTGAATAATAACATTTACTGCAGATTGATCATGAAGAGTATTTAATAAAGAAGTATAACTTTGGGTAGCAACAATATTTATACATTTGGCTTCTCGACTTTGCGAGAAAAAATTACAATCAGTTTCTGTGCAATATTCAGAATATTCATCAGAAATAAAACAAACACTTCTAAAATTATTATCTTTACTGTTAGCAAGTCTAGTCATTACATCTGTTTGAAAATCTAATTTTAAATATGCTGCAATTATTTTTGATAAATTTGAATACTCATTTATATTCATATTTAATACTACAATTTTTCCTTTTTTTAATACTTCTTCAAAACCAAAAAAATTAAGCTCTTCTTGTTTAGGATTAAAGGTATTTAAAACATCATAATCAGAAATAAAACAATTAGTAATTCGGGTAATTTCAGATTTTAAAATAGACATAGTTCTTTGATCTAAATTTAAATATTCTTTTTCGAAAAAATTTAAACTAGAATATAAATCATAAATTTGACTTTCAGAAAAAATATTTTTAATAAATTTATCACGTAAATAATTTATTTTTTCTAAATAATAATTATCATTAGTAATCAACTTATGTAATTCGTCAAATGTAACATAGTTATTGTTATAGAGTCTACACAGTTTAATACATTCTTCTAATATTTGAGCAGACTTATCTAACCAATAACTTTCAGAATTATTTTTTGAAAAAAGTAATAAAATTGTTTTTAATCTGTTAGCAAGGATAGAGGGTTTTAAATTTGGCTTATGCAAAGGATTATATTTATATTTGCCATTTAATTCAATAACAATAATATCATCTTGTCTATTAAATTCATATGCAAATTCTACAACTTTTCGATAATAATTTCCTTTAACATCTAAAATTAGCATACCTAATTTTTTATTGTTATTAAAATTTTCATATTTAATTAGTTGTTTAGTAAATGGGTACATAGCACTACTGGTTTTGCCTGTGCCAATAGTTCCAGTAATTAAAATATTTTGATATAAACTTTTTTCTGGTAAATAAATAATTTCTTTGGTATTTACATTTTCGCCAATTAATAATTTTAATTCATTTTTTTTATTTGAATTTATTAGAGAATAATTATTTTTATTTAATTTAATTTTTTTATTCACTTTTAATTTATTTTTAAAATGAAATAAATTAGATAATAAGTTAGAAAAAAATATTCCAGAATAAATATAAGTAATTAAAAATAATATTTTTAAAGATTTCCATAAAACAGGTTGCTCTATACAAATATCAAAAGGATGTAAACCATAATAAATAATAATGTGATTTTGAAAATAAATAGGAGAAAAGATTTTATAACCAATAAAACAAAAAATAAGTGTAAAAAATAAAATGAATAAAATACGATTAATTCATAAACACCTCCTTAAAAATAATTATTTAAAATTAGTGGGACTTTTTAATTTTAATTTTGAACCTTGTAGATTATGAAAAATTTTAATATCAAAAAAATTGTATAATGAATAAAAAAAGATAAAACTATTGATAATAAGAATAATGAAAAAATAATCAATTAAATTTATATGATAACACCACCTTCCAATTTTTAACAATCATATAATATATTTTTAAATTTGTCTATACTTTTTGAAAAAAATATGTTAAAATTAATTTTATATTAAAGGGAAGTTATGAAAATTAACCCGATTTGTATCAAAAGAAAGGAAAGGTATTGAATATGGAAATAAATAAAGATATGACAATAGGAGAATTATTAGAAAAAGCTCCAGAAAAAGCAGAAATTTTATTAGAAGCAGGAATGCATTGTTTAGGTTGCCCAGCATCACAAGCAGAAACTATAGCAGAAGCTTGTGACGTACATGGAATAGATGTTGAAGAGTTAATTAAGAAACTAAATTCATAAAATTTCAAAAAAAATTACATTTTTTTCACAAAAAATGAAAAAGCTATTGACAAATGATAAAAAATAGTTTAAAATAAGGCTTGTGCTAACGTAACAAGTTAGTAACGAGCTTGGAACTTGGGTCATTAGCTCAGGTGGTAGAGCACTTGACTTTTAATCAAGTTGTCCGCGGTTCGAGTCCGCGATGGCTCACCATAACTAGGATTTAAGTTGATTAAATCCTAGCAAGTTTCTTTATTGGCCCCGTGGTCAAGCGGTTAAGACATCGCCCTTTCACGGCGGAGACATGGGTTCGATTCCCGTCGGGGTCACCAATTAAATATGCCGCTGTAGCTCAGTTGGTAGAGCAACTGACTTGTAGGATGAATATTTTATTCAGAATCATCTTGCACCTTTATGTGGAAACGCATAAAGTGGACACCGCTAATTCGGGGAAGGCTGTAAAATGCTAATCCCGAGCTAGAAAACAATATGTTTTCGAGTGTAGAGACTTTATACGGTGTGCCTAAGGTTTTAAACTATGGCAAAGAGAAAGTCCAGACTACAAACACATTTCTAATGTGGTAATGAAAATTATAGTAGTATGAATCAGTAGGTCATCTGTTCGAATCAGATAAGTGGCTCCAATTACTTAGAACTAGGTTTGTTGTACAACTTGCCTAGTTCTTTGTCATATATGAAATAAATTTCATATATGACGAAGAACTTTAATTATTTATACAAGGAGAAAAACGTTTTATTATGAATTGTTTGAACTGTAATCAAAAAATAAGTAGTAAAAATAAATTTTGTAGTAATAAATGCCAAAAAGAGTATGAATATAAAAACTATATTGAGAGATGGAAAAGCAATCAGGAAACAGGATTAAGAGGAGAATATCAAATTTCTATGCACATAAAAACATATTTATTTAAAAAATATAATAATAAATGTGCAAGATGTGGTTGGGGAGAAGTAAATAAGTATACTAATAATATACCACTAGAAGTGGAACATATTGATGGGAATTATCAAAATAATAAAGAAGAAAATTTGATATTACTATGTCCTAATTGTCATTCATTGACTGAAACGTATAAAGGAGCGAATTTAAATCATGGAAGAAAACAGAGAAAAAAGTATAGTTAATAAAGTTGTTGTTGTAACAGGAGGCTCTAGAGGAATAGGAGCCCAAATAGTAAAAACATTAGCAAATGAAAATTATAAAGTAATATTAAATTATAATAATTCAAAAGAGCAAGCAGAAAAAATACAACAAGAATTATTAGAACAAGGAAATGAGATTGAAATAATAAAAGCAGATGTTTCTAAAAGAGAAGAGACCGAAAAGTTGATACAATTTGCAATAAATAAATTTAATAAAATTGATGTTTTAATTAATAATGCAGGAATATCTCAAGAAGGATTATTTACTGATGTAACAGAAGAAGAATGGCAAAAAATAATAAATACAAATTTAAATTCAGTATTTTATTGTAATCAACAAGCACTTAAATATATGATACCAGAACAACAAGGATGCATTATAAATATTTCGTCTATTTGGGGAGAAACAGGGGCATCTTGTGAAGTAGCATATTCAACAACTAAAGCTGCAATAAATGGAATGACAAAAGCATTAGCAAAAGAAGTTGGACCATCAAATATAAGAGTAAATGCAATTGCACCTGGAATAATAGACACAGACATGAATAGAAATTTAACGAATGAAGAGCTTGAACCAATAAAAGAGCAAATACCATTAAATAAAATAGGAAAAGCTCTGGATATTGCTAAATGCGTAAAATGGCTTATTGAAGATGAGTACACAACAGGTCAAATTATTTCTATAAATGGTGGTTGGTATATATAAAAAAATAGCAAGTTATTAACTTGCTATTTTTTTATTATTCTATTATTTTTCTTTTATAATTTCCAGAGATCAATTTTGGCAAATATGTAATAAGCTTATATACCGCTAAACGAACTTTTTTACTCCAAATATATGACTTTCTTAATTTTCTAGGAGCATCTAAGAATGATTTTTCTTTTACAACTAAAGCAAGTTCTACTTTTTCAATAGGAAAGACATAGTTTTGACCACCATTATTATCCCATTCGTTTTTAGAATTTCTAAAACAGAAATTAAAAGTTTCACTAGAAATTAGCTCAACTTCAGCCTGAAAGCCAAGTTCAGTTTTTTCCATTTTAATTTCACCGATATTATCCCAGTTTAAACCAAATCCATAATGAATATAAACTTCCTCACAGTTATCTTGAAAAAGTTTGCCTGCATATGAAATTTTCACTTTTGAATTTTCAACTAATTTATCTGTATTAAAGAAAATATTTTTTATTAATTCCATTTAAAATTTCTCCTTATTTATCTCTTGTTTAACTAATTGTATATTATAATATTAAAAAAAATATAATTCAAGTATTTTTGACAAAAAAACTATTAATTTGTGCCAACAACTTTGCCAACAATATAAAATTCGTCTTTAGGGTCCAAGCATATATCTGGAATTTCCTTATCTTCCGCTCTTAGAACAAGTCCGTCTTTACGAATAATAAACTTACGAATTAAAAGCTTATCATTGTAACTAAACAAACCAATATCTCTATTATCAAGAGGAGTATTAAATTCAATATATGCATAAGAATCTTTTTTTAGTTTTGGCTCCATAGATGTATCAGTTATTTTTACTGCAATAGATGCACCAGAAACAGTGGTAGGGCAATCTATTAAGCCACCTAACAAATCAAAAGTAGGCACTTTATCATATGGAATATGTGATACTACTTTATATCCCAACTGTTCTTCTGTAAGTTCTCTATCATATGTATACATTAAAGGACGATATGGAATGCCCATTGTTTTGCATAAATTTTTTAACACCTTATGACTAGGATTTCTTTCACCCTTTTCAATATGAGTTAAGTGACCAGTATTGATATTTGTACCTTGAGCAACGCCAGCTTTTGTAAGTTTCTTTTCTTTACGAATGTATGCAATCATATGACCTAACATAACAATACCTCTTCTTCCAAAATTTTCTATAAGTATTATATTAAAAAAATAAAAAGTTGTCTAGTATAAAATGATAAAAAAATATAAATTATGACAAAATATAAATAAATTTTTATTGTAAATTGAATAAATATGTGGTAATATTATTTTATACAAAAGTATATATTTAAACAAAGGGGAAGAGTATGGAAGGACAAGAAAATTTAGATAATCAAGAAGAATTAAAAAAAGAAGAAACTCCTGAAAATAATGTACAAGAAGAAATAGTAGAAAATAAGGAAACGGAAGAGAAAAAAGAGGATAATGATAAGACGGTGGAAGAAGATTCTATGAAGTTTAAAAAGGCAGAACCTTCTAAAAAACAAAAATCAAACAAAGTGATTCCAATAGTTGTATCTTTATTTATTGTTTTATTTGTTATGATATTTTCAGTAGTATTTGCTTTATTTAATATGAATAATGAAAAAATACTAAAAGGAATATCAATTTTAGGAATAGATATATCAGATTTAACTGTAGAAGAGGCGAAAACAAAAATAAATAATGCAATTGAAGAAAGATTCAAAGATGAAAACAACAATTTAATATTAAAAATTGGAGAAAATGAAACAAGCGTAACAGCAAATACTTTTAATGCAAAATTTGATATAGATAATGCAGTAATAGAAGCAGATAACATTGGAAGAAATGGAAATATATTAACAAATAACTATTCAATTTTGTTTACAAAATTATTTAAAAAAGAAATTAAACCTAGGTTATATTTAGACGACAGTTTATTATCAGATACAATAAAAGATATTAATTCAAAGATGAAAGATGCAATTGTAGACAATAGTTATTATATTGAAAAAAACAATTTAATTATAGTAAAAGGAAAAGCTGGATATATAATAAAAACAGAAGAATTAAAAGAAAAAATATATGAACAAATAAGTAATATTCATACAAATTATCAAATTATAGAAATACCTGTAGAATATAAAGAGCCAGAACCTATAAATTTGCAGAAGATTCATGAAGAAATATATAAGGAACCACAAGATGCTTATGTACAAAAAAATCCAACAGTAGTTCATCCAGAAGTTAATGGAGTTGACTTTAAAATTTCAGTAGAAGAAGCAGAAGAACTTTTAAAAGAAGATAAAGAAGAATATACAATTCCATTAAAAATAACTAAACCTAAAAAAACAATTAATAATTTAGGAGAAGAAGCTTTCCCAGATTTATTAGCAACTTTTTCAACAAGATTTGATGGAAGTAATTATAATAGAAATACAAATATAAAACTTGCAGCTAAAAAAGTTAATGGAACAGTTATATTACCTGGAGAAAAATTTTCATTTAATACAATAGTAGGTTCAAGAACAATTGAAGCAGGATTTAAAGAAGGAACAGCATATATTGGTGGAAAAGTAGTACCAGATGTAGGTGGGGGTGTTTGCCAAGTATCATCTACAATATATAACACAGCATTACTTGCAAATATGCAGATTGTTGAAAGAAGTAATCATATGTTTACAACAGGATATGTAGCAGCAAGTAGAGATGCAACAGTTTATTATGGTAGTTTAGACTTTGTATTTAAGAATTCAAGGAAATATCCTATAAAAATGGTGGCATCAGCAAATGGAGGAGTATGTAAGGTATCTATATATGGTATAAAAGAGGAAAAAGAATATGAAGTAATTATTCAATCTAAAATAACATCATATATTAATCCTACTACAATATATAAAGAAGATCCAACACTGGAAGAAGGAAAAGAAATTGTAGAACAAACAGCAATTACAGGTTGCAGAAGTGAAGGCTATAAAATATTAAAATTAAATGGAAAAATAGTATCACAGACCTTACTTTCTAAAGATACATATAAGTCTAGAAACAAGATAGTTAGAAGAGGAACGAAGAAAACAACGACAACACCAACTAAACCAGCTAATGAGAATAGAACTAATACAGAAACTTCAAATACAACAACTAATGAGCCAACTACACCAGAAACAACGGAAAATAACACAACTGAATAATTTATAAAAGCACTAGTTTTTTAGTGCTTTTATTGACTTTTAATAAGTATGCTTATATACTATACAAGGAAGTTAATAAAAAAATACTGAAATTTTTGATGTGTAAAATTAACTAAAAATCTAAAAGTCGTCAAAAACAAGGAAAGAAAGAGATTAAAGATGAATATTTATGAAGAAACTAAATTCTTAATGAAAAAATATAATATTAGCGCTAATAAAGATTTAGGACAGAATTTTTTAATTGATGATAATGTAATAGAAAATATTGTAGAAGCAGCAGAAATAAATGAAAAAGATTGTGTAATAGAAATTGGACCGGGATTAGGAACATTAACAAGTAGATTAGTAGAAAAAGCAGGAAAAGTAATTGCTATTGAATTAGATAAAAAAATGCTACAAATATTAAACGACAGATTTGCATTATACGATAATTTTTCACTTATAAATGAAGATGTATTGAAAGTAAATTTAAATGATTTAATACAACAAGAAAATACTCAAAATTATACAGTTAAAATTGTAGCTAATTTGCCATATTATATTACTACACCAATAATAATGAAACTATTAGAGGAGAAACTGAATATAGATAGTATAACAGTTATGGTTCAAAAAGAAGTGGCAGATAGATTGACAGAAATACCAGGAGGAAAAAATACTGGAGCAATTACATATTGTGTATATTATTATTCTGAGCCACAAGAAGTATTAACAGTGCCAAATACATCATTTGTTCCAGAGCCTAAGGTATGTTCAGAAGTGATAAAATTAAATATTAGAAAAGAGCCACCAGTAGTCTTAAAAGATGAAAAAATATTTTTTAAAGTTGTAAAAGCTAGTTTTATGCAAAGAAGGAAAACATTATTAAATGGACTAGCAAATGCAGGAATAGCCTCAAAAGAAAAGTTAAAAGAAATTTTATTAGAATTAAATTTATCTGAAAATGTAAGAGGAGAAAGCCTAAGCATAGAGAAATTTGCAGAAATTGCAAACAAATTATGCTAAAATAAATTAACTAACTATTGACAAAATAGGGTAATTCGCCGTATAATAATAAAAGTTAGTTATATGCGTCATTAGCTCAGTTGGTAGAGCAGCAGACTCTTAATCTGATGGTCGGAGGTTCGACTCCTCTATGACGCACCAGAAGAAATAAAACACCGATTTTTCAAGGTTTTATTTCCTCACTATTCTTTGTGTTGCAACAGATTTAAGGTGTAAACCTAATCTGTTGTTTTTTTAAAAAATTTATACTGAATTATTAGAAATTATAATTTGCAATTTTATGTAAATTATGGTAAAATATAGTATATAGGTCTTACCTATTTTATATATATTTTCCTTTATTACACTAACGTTATAGTTAGTTTACAATATAATTTTTTACATACTAGGAGGAAAAAACAATGTTTTTGGAAAGAATCTCGTATAATACGTTAACAACAATTGAAACAATTGTCATCATTGTATTTGTCGCAATGATGCTGATTGCAACTCTGAGCGAGAGACGGACATGGCTCCTTCTCACATATACCATAATGGGATTTATTCTCACTGTGGTATGTGTGCTTCAGATATCAGTGGAGGTGGCAAACGAAAGTGCTTCATATCACACATCAATTTTGATGTCGATTATTGCAGCGCTCTGCACCACTATTTGGGCAGTGATGTACGGAATCAGAAGAAGATACAGGAGAAGAACAACAACAGAGGAAGAAGAATAAAAACATTGATAAACCGCTGTGGATTCACAGCGGTTTAATAATTTTTATCTAAATGAATTATTATTTTTTGTAAAGCTTTTTTACTTCTGGTAGATAATGTGTCAAAATATTCTTGCAATGTAGTATCCAGAGTATCATCCTTAGTTGTATATAAATTTTCAAACATAGCGTTAGGAGTTATTTCTAAAAAATTACACAAATTTAATAATGTTTGAATACTACCAACATTTCTACTATTTTCAATATTCCTTAATAAATCTATTGAAATATTTATTTTTTCAGCTAGAAATTCTTGCGTATAACCTCTTTTTAATCTAGCTTTTTTTATATTAGGACCGAGAATTTTTGCAACATCTTTGCCATCTAATAACAAATTAAACACCTACCTATTTAAAGTTCTATTTTAATATATCACTGGCTTAGAACTTGTAAAAGTGAATAAAAATACCGTAAAATACTAATAAAACAACAATTACATAATATAAGTATGAACGATATTAATACAAAATATTCAAAAAATGACATTTTTCAACGAAAAAGTATTGACAATTTTAAAACGTTTGTATATTATTTAAATAAATAATATAGAAAAGGAGATAGAAAACAAATGAAGAAAACATTTAAAAACACAGCGGGAATTACGCTAATAGCCCTAGTAGTAACTATAGTAGTACTTTTAATACTAGCGGGAGTGAGCGTAAATGCACTATTTGGAGATAGTGGAATAATAGAAAAAGCAAAAGACGCTCAAAACAAAATGAATCTAGCTATAGAAAATGACCAAAAAGGTATAAATGAATTAAGCAAATGGTTAGATAATCAAGTGAATAGAACAACAGGAGGAGATGATCCAGTAACTCCAACAGGAAATTGGACACAAAACAAAACATCAGTAACAAATGGAACTACAACATATACAGTAGGAGACGATTATACTTATGATTGTGGTGTTTCAGGATACACTGGTGTTTGGAAAGTATTAGGAGCAGAAAATGGAAAACTTCTAATAATGTCAACAGTAGATGTAGGAACTTTACAATTATCAGGAAAAGATGGATATAACACTGGAATAAGTCAATTAAATACAATGTGTGCTCAATATGGAACAAATGCAAGAAGTATAAAAGTAGAAGATATAAATAGAGTAACAGGATATGATCCGACTAACCAAGGAGATGGAACAGTTTTTGGTGCGGGACAATTTTATGAATATGGAAATAAAGTAACATATACAGCAAGTGGAAGTTCGGCAACTAATGGAAAAACATACACAGGAAGTATAAGTTATGAACATCCAGATGGAAGAAAAATAGGAACAGACAATGTAACTTCAATAACAGTAGAAAGTACTGCTTATTACTATTACCCATACTCATTAACAACAAGTAGTAGTACAACAGGAGAATGTAAAGGAATAGCAACAGATTCACCAGCATATGAAATGTTATTTGGAAAAGCATCAGATACAAGTGATGGTAGTGGAAATGCATACTGGCTTGCGTCTTCGTATGTGAATGCGGACTCTATCAATTCGAACTTTGGTTTGCGCTTTGTGGACTCTGATGGCAACGTGGACTACTATGGCTTGTGGAACTCGAGCGGTAACACTTACGACCCTTCGTTAGGCGTGCGTGCCGTAGTTTCTCTATAATCTGGAATCCCCTCCGAGAAAATAGAAAACTATATATGGCACAAATTTAAAATATATAAATAAGCAATCTTCAAGCTTGACAGGCCTTGTGTCTGTCAGCTTGATTTTTTTATGCCATGAAACTGGAAAAATTTTGAAATAAAAACAGAAAAAAGTATTGACAAGCTTAAAATGGTTTGTATATAATTTGAAATATACAAAAGAAGAAAAGGTGGTTAATATGGCTGTAACTACAATAATAAAAACTATAAAATCAATACATCCAGATAGTATAATATTGGTTAAAGTTGGAAAATTTTACAATGTATATGGGAAAGATTCATATATATTATCATATTTTTTCAATTATAAATTAAAAGAATTGGATGGAATAGTAAGCTGTGGTTTTCCAATAGAAAGCATAAATAAAATAATGGCAAAATTAGAAAATAAAAAGATTAATTATTTGATTGTAGATAGAAGAAATAATTATGATGTTGATGAATTTTATGACAATAAAAATTTAAATACATATAACCAGACATATGAAAAAGCAAAACAATATATAAATTCAAAGCACAGAGTTGATAAAATATATCAATATCTAATACATAATTTAAATAATAAAAAATTAATAAATCAAATGGAAAAAGTGATTATAAATGAAGGAAGAAAAGTTTAAAATACTACAATTTATAAGGGAATTTATTGTAAGAGTTGAAAATGAATTAGAAAATTTCCCTAAAAAAGATATAGAAATAAAGAAAAGAATAAAAGATATAAGTTATGAATTATTAGAATTAGTATATAGAGCAAATTTGCTAGAAGAACCTAAAGAAAAAAAGAACTTACTTATAAAAGCAATAGCAAAAGTAAAAATAATAGATTTTTTAATAAACTTAAGTTATGATAGAGAATTACTACCACAAAAAAGGTATATTAAATTATCTGAAAAATTGGATGATATAGTTAAATATATATCAGGCTTATTAAAAACATATAATAAGCAACAATAGGGCATAGTTGTCTGGCTTGCGTCTTCGTATGTGAATGCGAACTCTAACAATTCGAACTTTGGTTTGCGCAATGTGAACTCTGATGGCAACGTGAACAACTATAACTTGTGGAACTCGAACGGTAACACTAACAACCCTTCGTTAGGCGTGCGTGCCGTAGCTTCTAAAAAACTGTGGTTACTATTACTAAGGTATAGTAAGAGAAGTTTTAGATAGAAACAAACTAATGTCCTTTAGTTTAAGTTATTCTTAAACTATAAACTAAAAATAGATAAATATATTTGTTAGTAACTTTTTAGCGAAGAGGAGTATATTTTAGTACTATTTTTGAGAGGAGAGTGTACAACTCTTCTTTTTATTATTACGTAAGCTATCATAACAAATTATACTACTTACTATGCAAGATAAATTTATTTTATTATTTTTGTATAAATGCAAGTTTTTTCTAAGCTTACGTTTAACAGTTCTATATCTTGCATATTTCCCATTAGAATCTCTACCAAGAAATATGAAATTATTAGTATCTCTATAAATTCTTGTTTTCTTATTTAAAAATAATTTTTCTTTCGATAAGAATTCTTTAATTTGTTCTAAACAATATTTTAAATATTCTTTTGAATGATGAAATAATAAAAAATCATCTTGATATCTTACATAGTATTTTATTTTTAACACTTCTTTAATATAATGGTCTAAATCATTTAAATAAAAAATTGCCAAAACTTGGCTTGTCATAGCACCTATTCCTAAACCGTTTTCTTCACTATCTATTATATCAAAAACAATTTTTAATGCCTCTACATCGTTTATTTTTCTTTTGAGTTTTTCTTTTAAAATATCATGGTCAATACTTGCAAAAAATTTACTTACATCAGCTTTTAAAATATAATATCTTTTGTACTTGATTTTACAAATTCTATGAAAATTAGAAGCCAGTTCTAGTCCTTTGCTGGTTCCCATATCTTTTCTGCTGGCTACATTTATACTTAACAAACAAGGAAGAAGAGCAGGGTATAAAATATATCTTGCCACTAAATGATTTACAATTTTGTCCTGAACATTTTGGCTTACTATGCGTCTTTCTTTTGGCTCATAAATTGTAAATATATTAACAGGACCGAGGAACATAAGCTCTATCCTTCAAAATATTATAAACTCTTGATACATAAGTAGCTTTATATTCTTTTAGATTAGCCACTTTCCTTTTACTTTTAGTATTTCTACAAACCTCATTAAATACATTTAAAATATTTTCAAAATTATAAATACTATCATATAGATTTTTTTTTCTTTTCATTTACTTTACAGTCCTTAATTTATCTTGTATTTTGTACAAAAAGTCATAAGCCTGACTAATTGATAAATCATCAATTTTTAATTTTAATATTTCATCTGCCATTACTTCTAATTGTTTGTTACTTAAGTAACTATTAGAATTTATTGGAGTTTCTTGAACATCAAAAGAAACTATTTCAATATTGTATGGAGTGCTTTTTAATAAGGTTAAATATTTTTGCAAAGAATTACAAGGAAATCCGCATTTAACAACAGTTTCATTGAGATTACCAAGTTTTAAATTTAACAGGTTAGAAACAATTTTAGCATCTTCATCTATAAAAATAAAAAATAAACCAGCTTTAAATAAATATAAAGTGTTAGGAGTGTAATTGTCAGAAGTTTTTAATTTTTGATATTTATCATATATTTTACTCATTAAAATCTTTCCTTTCATCTTTTGTAACAAATTCTAAAAAGAACTTTTATTTTTTAATAAATTAATTTTCTTTTGTATTATCATTTTCCATTTTTATCCTCCATTTCCATATACTGTATATAAATATACTATATAAAAAAACAACTGTCAATAGGTAATATTATATGCTAATATACTACATATAAGTATACTATACGTAAAATGAGTAATACTATATATTGGAGGGATAAAATGGAGAATTTTGGAAAAGTTGATATTATATTAGATAAATATTTAAAAGAACATAATATAAGCAGATCTAGTTTAACTAGAAAAACAGAATTGCAATATAGTCAAATTTTAAGATATTGTAGAAACGAGGTTCAAAAAGTTGACCTAACAATCTTGGCAAAATTATGTACTGTATTACAATGCGATATACAAGATATATTGCAATTAACTCGAGAAACAGAAAAATAATTATAAAAAACTACTTTAAATTTAAAAAAATGTGGTATAATGAGACAGGATGAAAGGGGAAAATATTATGTTAGAGATATTCAGAACAGATTTAGAAACAAATAAAACAGAAATTGTAACCAAATATGAAAAAGGTAATTGGATCAATATGATATCCCCGAGCGAAGATGAGATAATGGATGTGTGTAAAAATTTAAAAATAAATGAAGACTTTATCCGTTATGCATTAGATTATGAAGAAAAAGCCAGAATTGATGTTGAAGAAGATGACAATACCATATTATTTATAATAGATGTTCCAATCAGAGAAAGAGAAGGAGACTCATTAATTTATACAACAATGCCGATTGGTATTATCTTTGTTAGAGATGATTATTTAATTACTGTATCAATAAAGGAAAATAGTATTATTCAAGATTTAAAGAAAAATGATATGAGAAATATTATTACATACAAAAAAAGTAGATTTTTATTACAAATATTATATAGTAATGCTTCAATGTATTTAAATTTATTAAAGAAAATAAATAAAGAAACTGAAATTGCGGAGTCGATACTAAAAAACTCAATGAAAAATAGAGCATTGTTAAAATTATTAAACTTAGAAAAGAGTTTAGTGTATTTTACAACATCTTTAAAATCAAATGAAGTTGTAATGGAAAAAACAATGCGTGGAAAAATAATTAAATTATATGAAGAAGACGAAGATATATTAGAAGATTCTATTATTGAAAATAAACAAGCTATTGAAATGGCTAAAATATATAGTGATATTTTAAATGGAACAATGGATGCATATGCTTCAATAATTTCCAACAACTTAAACAGGGTTATGAAGTTTTTAACATCAATAACAATTATCTTATCAATACCAACAATGATAGCAAGCTTTTGGGGAATGAATGTGCCAGTTCCAATGCAAAATAATCCATATGGATTTATAATATTAATTGGATTTTCAGTAATAATTTCGGTGATTGCAACGGTATGGCTTAATAAAAGAGATATGTTAAAATAAATTGTAAAAATTCTCCTTTAATGGAAAAAATAATAAAATGCAAAAAGTATAAAATGACGAAAAATGAATATACTTTATAGTGAAAACTTTTAAAATTATTTTTAAAGGAGGATGTAATATAATGAAGGTAATAGATACAATTGCTTTAGTTTTAATAATAATAGGAGCAATTAACTGGGGATTAGTAGGAATATTTAATTTCAATTTAGTAGATGCAATATTTGGTGCTATGTCAGTTATAAGTAGAATAATTTATATTCTAGTAGGAATTTCTGGATTATGGGCAATAAAATTATTATTTGATAGATAAAACTTAATTAAGCCTGGATTGCAAAAGCAATTCAGGCTTTTTTTCTTTACAAACTAGAAAAATATGGTATAATATACAAAGTATGTAATAGTAAGGAGGAAAAGAAATGCTTACGGCTACAGGAGTAACAATTAGATTTGGAAAAAGAACATTATTTGAAGATGTAAATATAAAATTTAACAAAGGATGTTGTTATGGAATTATAGGTGCAAATGGTGCAGGAAAATCAACATTTTTAAAAGTTTTATCAGGAGAACTTGAACCAAGTAAAGGTGAAGTAACAAAGGAAAAAACAGAAAGATTATCTGTTTTAAAACAAGACCACTTTGCTTTTGAGGAATATACTGTTATGGACACAGTAATTATGGGAAATGATGAACTATATAAAATAATGAAGGAAAAGGATGCAATATATGCAAAGCCTGATTTTTCAGAAGAAGATGGAATGAAAGCTGCTAAATTAGAAGAGCGTTTTGCAGAACTAGATGGTTGGAATGCTGAGTCAGATGCGGCAGTGTTATTAAATGATTTAGGAATAGCACCAGAAAAACATTATGAGCTTATGAGCAACCTAGAAGCAAAAGACAAAGTAAAAGTATTGCTAGCACAAGCATTGTTTGGAAACCCAGATATACTTTTACTTGATGAGCCTACAAACGATTTAGACTTAAAAAGTATTAGCTGGCTTGAAGAATTTTTAATAAACTTTGAAAATACGGTTATTGTTGTATCACATGATAGATATTTTTTAAATAAAGTTTGTACACATATTGCAGATGTTGACTTTGGAAAAATTAAAGTATATCCAGGAAACTATGATTTCTGGTATGAGTCTAGCCAACTTGCATTAAAGCAAATGAAAGAAGCTAATAAAAAGAAAGAAGAAAAAATTAAAGAATTACAAGACTTTATTGCAAGATTTAGTGCAAATGCTTCAAAATCAAAACAAGCAACATCTCGTAAAAAATCATTAGAAAAAATTGAATTAGATGAAATTAAACCATCTAACAGAAGATATCCATATGTTGATTTTAAACCGGATAGAGAACCAGGAAAAGAAATTTTACACGTTAAAAATATATCTAAAACAATAAATGGAGAAAAAATATTAGATAATATTTCATTTACAGTAAAACAAGATGATAAAATAGCATTTTTAGCAGATAATGAAAATGCAAAAACTGTGTTATTCCAAATTATAGCAGGTGAACTTGAACCAGATGAAGGGGAAGTAGTATGGGGTACAACAATTACATCAAGCTATTTTCCAAAAGATAATAACTATTTATTTGAGTCAGATTTATCAATTACAGATTGGTTAAGACAATATTCAAAAGATCCTGATGAAACTTATGTAAGAAGCTTTTTAGGAAGAATGTTATTTTCAGGCGAAGAAGCACTTAAAAAAGTAAATGTACTTTCAGGTGGAGAAAAAGTAAGATGTGTTCTTTCAAAAATGATGTTATCAGGAGCAAACTTTTTAATTTTTGACGAACCAACAAATCATTTAGATATGGAATCTATTACAGCGTTAAACGAGGGAATGAAGAAGTTTAAAGGAAATATGCTATTTACTTCACATGATCATCAATTAACTCAAACTGTTGCAAATAGAATTATTGATATAAAAGCAGATACAGTAATAGATAGAGAAGTTACATATAATGAATATTTAGGAGTAGAATAAAAAATAATAAAAGGAGTAATATTATGTTTTGTAATAAATGTGGTGCGGAGATAGATATAAATGATAAGTTTTGTAATTCGTGTGGAGAAAAAATTGAAAATAAAGATATTGGAAGTATTATTTTTAAGAGAGAAAAGCAATATTATGGCTGTATAGTTCCTATAAAAGTATTTATGGATGGAAACTTAGTAGCAACATTAAACAGTAATACAGAAGTAACAGTAAATACAACAATAGGAAAACATAAAATAATGTTTGACTTGTGGAGTGGAAACGGAGCCGAAGAAATTGAAATAACAAAAGAACATCCTAATGTAAAAGTTACATTTAAATTAAAGATGGGAGTAGTTACTACAAAACCACAAATAATTAAAATAGAAAATATATAGGAGATAAAAATGGAAGAAAAAATATGTAAAAATTGTGAATATAAAAATTCACCAGATGCAAAATTTTGCTTTAATTGTGGTAAAAATTTAGATGAAAATCAGATAGAAAATAATGAAAAAACCACAAATGTTAACTCAAAAACTAATGTACTTGCTATTTTAAGTCTTATTTTTGGAATTTTAAGTATTTTATTTACAAGTATATGGTTTCCTATGTTAGCAATAACATTTTCGATATCAGCTAAGAAAAAAATAAAATTATTTAATGAAAAAGGAAATGGTCTTGCTACAACTGGTTTAGTACTTGGAATTATAGGTATTATAATTTGGGCAGTGTTTTTGGCAATAAGAATATTAGCAATTACTGTACAATAATATAAAATTATTTTAATCTAAAATAATTAATTAGTAAGAAAGGACAAATAATGGATACACAAGAAAGAATTGCAAATATAATTGCAGAAGAATTAAATATAAAATTAGTGCAAGTTGTAAGAACAATTGAATTAATTAATGAAGGTAATACAATACCTTTTATTGCACGTTATAGAAAGGAAGTAACTGGTGGACTTTCAGATGAAACCTTAAGAGATTTAGGTGAAAGACTTACATACCTTCGTAACTTAGAAGCAAGAAAAGAAGAAGTAAAAACATCAATTGAAAATCAAGGAAAACTTACAGACGAAATAGTTGCAAACTTAGAAAATGCTAAAACATTAGCAGAAGTTGAAGACATATATAGACCATATAAACAAAAGAAAAAGACAAGAGCTACAGTTGCTAAAGCAAAAGGTTTAGAGCCATTAGCTGAAATTATATTAGCTCAAACAGAAAAAACACCAATTGAAGAAATTGCAAAACAATATGTAAATATTGATAAATTATCAGAGGAAGATAAAAATAACAAAGAAAAAGTTGTAGCAAGTGTGGAAGATGCTATTCAAGGTGCAAAAGATATTATTGCAGAAATTATATCAGATAATCCTGAATACCGTAAGCAAATTAAACGTATTTGCTACAGAGAGGGCGTTATAATAACTAAAGCTACAAAGCCAGAAGAAAAAACAGCATATAATATGTATTATGAATTTAGCGAAGAGGTAAATCATTTACCTAGCCATAGAATTTTAGCTATTAATCGTGGAGAATCTGAAGAATTTTTAAAAGTAAAAATCGAAAAGCCAGAAGATAAAATTTTAGATTTAATAAATAGAGATATTATTAAACAAAAAACTCAATTTACTACAATATTAGAAGAGACAATTGAAGATAGTTGGAGCAGATTAATTGAACCATCTATTGAAAGAGAAATTCGTTCTGACTTAACAGAAAAAGCAGAAACTCAAGCTATTAAAGTATTTGGAAAAAATGCAAAACCTTTACTTTTAGCAGCACCTTTAAAAGGTTTAACAGTAATGGGGTTTGACCCAGCATATCGTACAGGTTGTAAAATTGCAGTAATTGATGAAACAGGAAAATTACTTGCAACTACAACTGTATACCCAACAGAACCACAAAATGATGTAAATGGTGCAAAAAAAGAGCTAAAAACTTTAATTGAAAAATATAAAGTTGATATTATTGCAATAGGAAATGGAACAGCTTCAAGAGAATCTGAAAGCTTTGTTGCAGATATGATTAAAGAAATTGAAAGACCACTTCATTATGCAATTGTAAGTGAAGCTGGAGCATCTGTATACTCTGCATCAAAACTTGCAACAGAAGAATATCCAGATATAAACGTATCTTTAAGAGGTGCAATATCAATTGCAAGAAGATTGCAAGACCCACTTGCAGAACTTGTAAAAATAGATCCTAAGGCTATAGGAGTAGGGCAATACCAACATGATGTTGACCAAAAGAAATTAACAGAAAGCTTAACTGGTGTTGTTGAAGATGCAGTAAATGAAGTTGGAGTTGATGTTAATACAGCTACACCATCATTACTTTCTTATGTAGCAGGAATAAATAAAACCATTGCAAATAATATAGTAAAATACCGTGATGAAAATGGTAAATTAGCTGAAAGAAAAGAACTATTAAAAGTTCCTAAATTAGGAAAAGCAGCATTTGAGCAATGTGCAGGATTTATTAGAATTCCTGGTGGAAAAAATGCTTTAGAAATTACAGGTGTTCACCCAGAGAGTTATTCTGTTGCAGAAAATTTACTTAATAAATTAGGATACAAAAAAGAAGATTTATTAAATAAAGAAAAACAATCAGAAATAAAAGCTAAATTATTAGAAGTAAATGTAAAAGAAACAGCTAAGGAACTTGATGTTGGTGAAATGACTTTAGCAGATATTATTGAAGAAATGTCAAAACCAGGTAGAGACCCAAGAGATGAAATGCCTAAGCAAATATTAAGAGCTGATGTACTTAAATTTGAAGATTTAAGAGATGGAATGGTCTTAACAGGAACTGTTAGAAATGTTACAGACTTTGGTGCTTTTGTTGATATAGGTGTAAAACATGATGGTTTAGTACATATTTCACAATTAAGTAATAGCTTTGTAAAAAGTCCATCTGATGTAGTATCGGTTGGTGATATTGTAAAAGTTAAAGTTATTGGAATTGACCAAGAGAGACAAAAAGTTCAACTTTCAATGAAAGATGCATAAAAAAAGAGTGAAAGAATATATTTTATATTTTTTCACTCATTTTTTTGTATACATTTTCTTTTAAATCTAAATACCTTTCATTAAATGCTAAATTTTGTTTTGGATAAACAGGTGGTAGAACACTTAAAATTAAGCAAGGTTTAGATTTAAAAAGCTTTAAAATACCAGTTGGCTTTCTAAAACTAAACACAAATGGAATAATTGGTACATTATTTTTTGAAGCAATTTTAAATGCACCATTTTTAAAATTACGTAATTTATTGTAATATGGCCACAAAGAAGCTTCAGGGTAAAAATGTACTACTTTATTTTTAGCTAATAAATCATCAATTGCTTTATAAAAATTTTCTTTACAAGAAATTTTTTCTGGTATAGGAATAGCATATAACAAACGTACTAAATGCCTAACCACAGGCATTTTAAAACCATCAGTTTTAGCAGTGTAATATATTCTTCTAGGAAACCATGCAAGACCAAGCATTGCACAATCTATATATTGTACATGGTTTGATACTGAAATAGCACCAGATTTAATATTTTTTAAATTTTCTTTTCCTTCAATTCTTAGTCCAAAAATAATTTTAGAAATTAGAAAAATAATTGGTGCAACTATGATGTAGTAAAATAAATTTGATATTAACTTGAAAAATATATTATTTTTTACATATTTATAATTTAAGCCAATATCGAATTTAAGTGGTTCCCACATTTTTATTATATCTTCATTTTCATTATTTACATTTGATTGTAAATCCTCTTTCATTTACTATATTTCCTTATTTCATCTATTATAAATTCGCAAATTTTGCTACAAGCATTTTTATCGATATTTTGTTTTTGTGCTTTTATTATATTTTCCACTTTATTTTTATCATCTAAAAGAGATATTACTGCATTTTTTATATCAGTAGTATTTTTACAGCTAATAGACATTCCACGGCTTTCAAAAAATTCAGCATTATATGTTTCACAACCAGGGATTGGCATAGTATGAATAATAGGAACATTTATTGTGGCAGCCTCGGTTGTTGTAAGCCCGCCGGGCTTAGTTAATAAAAGCTCACTTATACACATATACTTATAAATTTGTGGAGTAAAGCCTATAGGAATTACTTTATTTGAGTCATAATTATTTGAAATATCTTCATAAACTTTTTTATTATTACCACAGGCAACTAAAATCGTTTCAGAAATTTCATTTTGCAAAACATCTATTATACCTGTAACATTTCCAAAGCCCATACTTCCTGTCATAACTAATATATATTTTTTATTTTTATCTAAATTTAATTCAGCAAATATTTTAGATTTATCTAAATTTTTACTGAAATTAGTTGATACAGGAATACCAAAAGGTATTAGCTTTTCACGGCTGATACCTTTTTTAGTAAAGTCTTCAATTAAATCTTTATGTGGAATTATAAAATAGTCTGGATTAGTTTCAGGCCAAAATGGAATTGATTTATAATCTGTTGCAATTGCAATAAAATGTATGTCATGTTGTTTTTTTATAGCAGTTAAAACTTCAGCAGGAAATAGGTGAGTAACTACAACATAATCATATTTATTTTCAACAATATAATTATATAATTTTTTTCTATGTAACCTATTTACACCATAAACTGGAGATGTAATTTTGGTCTTTTCATATAATTCACCCAATTTATAAACTCTTTTAAAAACAGCACCATTTCCTTTTGTGGAACTAATATATAATTTATTTACAACATTAGCTATTTTATAATTTATTAAGTCCAAATATTCTTTAAAATCAACTTGAACTCCCATAACTCTTAATTCCTCTGCTATAGCACTTGCAGCAGAATTATGGCCACCGCCTGTACTACATGATAGAACTAAAACTTTAAACATAAAATGTCCCCTTATTTAAATTGTTCTTGAATTTCATTTACTTCATCATAATGATTATTTAAAATATCTAAAAATACCTTTGCAATCTCTGGGTCAAATTGTGTTCCAGAGCATCTCTCAATTTCAGCTTTTACAACATCTAAACTTAAAGGATCACGATAAGTTCTTCTTGATGTCATTGCATCATAAGTATCTGCAACGGCTGCTATTCTTGCAAGATAAGGAATATCGTTTCCTTTTAACTTTCCAGGGTAACCGTTTCCGTCAAATCTTTCATGATGATGCTTTACGATTGGTATAATATCTTGAAATACCTCTGCATTACACAAAATATGAGCACCAATTGATGGATGGTTTTTAATTTGTGAATATTCATCATCTGTTAGCTTAGATTCTTTTAATAAAATGCTATCAGGAATACCAATTTTTCCAATATCATGGAATAAACCACCAACTTCTAGAGTTTTTAAATCTGAATCAGATAATCCTAAATATTTTCCAATTAGGACAGAATATTTAGAAACTCTATCTGAATGACCTCTAGTATATGGGTCCTTAGCTTCAACAGTATATCTTAAAGTTTGAATACTATCTAAGTAAGCTTTTTCTAGTTTTTCATAAGTAGAAGAAAGCTCTTCATTTATTCTTTTAATTTCATTCATTTGCTCAATTGATTTGATTCCAGACTCAATTAAAAGAAGTAACTGATCAAACTTGTCACTCTTTTCACAATAACCTTGAATATCTAATTTTCTAATTGTCTCCAAAGGTGGAGCTAAATCTTTATGACCAGTTAGTAACAAAATATATAATTCTTTGTTAAATTTACGTATTTCTTCAACTACTTGGTCACCATGAATAGGTGTCATAATAAAGTCCAAAATCATTAAATCAAAATGTTCATTTTTTACTTTTTCAATAGCCTCCATTGGATCAGTAACACCTGTAAAATCGTAACCAGATCTTTTTAGGAAAATTGACAAAGAATCAACAATTCCTTCCTCATCATCGACTGCTATAATTCTATAGCCTTTATCATTTGCACTTTGCATGTTTTTTCTCATAATCTCACCTCAATGTTTATAGTAATAAGTATACTCAAGATGACAACAACATTATATCATAGTTTGTCGAAATGTACAGTATTTCACACAAAAAAATCTAGTATTTCGTTGAGAATACTAGATTTTATACATATGAGTTAATATTTAAAGTGGTAATATAATATTAAATGTAGTGCCTTTTCCTTGTTCTGTTTCAAAAGTCATATTTCCATTGAAATGAGCACGTATTGTAGAATATGACATAAATAATCCAAGTCCAGTACCATTTTTGCCTTTTGTAGTTATCATTTCTTTAAATAATTTCTTTTGAACTTCATCAGGTAAGCCACATCCATAGTCTTTTACAGAAATTATAATATTGTTATTTTCCTTTTTTAATATTAAGTCAATTTTATTATCAGGTTTACCATCATAGGCTTGTATTGCATTTGAAATCATATTGTTTATAACTTGAACTAAACTATTTATATTTCCTTTTAATACAGTTTGTTCATTTACTTGCATAGAAACATTTAATTCTACTAGAGCATTTTTTAATTCATGTTTCATTAAAATATTTACACGTTTTACTAATTCGTCTAAAGTAAATGAAACAGCTTGCTCTTCAGACATTGTAACAGCTTGACCTTTAACTGCTGTAATAATATCTGACATATATTCTGTGTATGAACGAATTTTTTCAATCCAATCTTTCATATCTTTTGCAATATCGTGGTGGTCTTGAACAGTAACTTCAGGGTCTCCTACAGATGCTTCATATTCTTTTACTAAATCTGTTAATCCTTCAGCTGCACCAGATATAGACATTATAGGTGTTTTTAAGTTATGAGCAATGCCACCTATAAGTTGACCAAGTGAAGCTAGACGTTCCCTTTCCATAAGCATATTTTGATTATCGTGAATTTGATCAACGTAATTTCTTGTTATATCTTGAATTTTATTAAAAGCTAAAATTAGGTCTGCCATTTCGTCATTAGATGTAATTGGTAAGTTTTTTTCAAAAACAATATTTTCTGAATTTGAAATGTTATCCATACCATCATTAACATTTTTAATATCATTTGATAATCCTTTTCCAATATAAACAACGAATATTAAGTTGAATATAATTAGAATAGCAGTAACTATAATAAATGGTGTTATAACTCCATTAGCAAACACAAAGAAGCGAATTCCAGCAAAATAATCTCCTTGGTCGGTATGTACTTTTATAACAGCAGCTTGTGAATTCTGACCATAATATTCAAAAATATGTCCATTCATTTCATCATAATATGTAAGAGCATATTTTATAAAAAAGTCATTTATAGTTTCTGGAGAATAATAAACACTTCCATCTTCTGCAGATAAAATTACGTAGTGGTCTCTTTCTGAGTTTAAAGATAAAGTATTTAATTTTTGTTGTACTTCACTTAAAGTGTAAACTTTTGAACTATCAAATTCTTTTAATAATTCATTTCTATAAATATTATATAATAAATTTCCTTTTTCAGTTGTCATAATAGTGGTGCTAAGTAATAATAACAAAATAAAGGAATATAAGAATAGAGGGACTATTTCTATTAATAATTTTTTAAAAATTTCTAGCCTAATACCACCTTTTTTATTTCCTACAATGGCAGATGATTCAATAAGTTTGCTTTCAAAAAAGTTTTTTCCTATCATATAAGAAATTATTGAGTAAACTGTTCCAAAAGATAGTATAACAATACACAATTTTAATAATAATTCAAAATCAGTTTTGAAAACTACTAACAAAATTCCGCAAATAATGGCAGGAATAAAAGATAAAAGAAGTATCATTATGTATGGGTAATTAAAGCATTTTTCTCTTATTTTTAATAAAGTTGTTTTGCTAGCATTTGAATTAAAGTTTATTCTGCTATATACAAATCTAAAACCAATATAAACTAATGCAACTATAATTGCAGAAAGTATAATAAATTGATGTGTATATTTAATTCCGACTACCTCAACCTGAAAATTGTTATCAATAGAATTTTGAGGATAATTTAGAATAGCCGGTAATGTAAAGTATAATATTATCATAATTAATGTTGCAATAAAAGCATCTAACAGTGCTAATGTTTTATATGATCTGATTTTTGGTACATTTAATTTCATTTTTTAACCACCTATAAATTTATTTTTCATTAAATAATTTATTACAGCTTGTAGGTAATCTTCGGTTACTATAGGCCATGATAAATTTAATTTTTCCAAAATAGAGTTTGTGCATGTATTATCAAGAATTACACCATTTAAATTATTAGTTTTTATATTAGCAAGATATCCTGTAATTCCAAAATAATTATTTTTACTATTTAATATAAGTTTTTCGAACTCTTCAATACTACAAGTTTTCATATTAATATTATGCTTTTTCAAAAATTCGAATAAATAATTAAAATCAAGGTAATTTTGATTAAATAAATGATAAATTGTTAAGTTGTTTTTACGCGTATCATTTATCAATAATGACACTATAAAGTTTGCACAATAGTCTACTGGAGTAAATTCAACAGGAAAATGTAAGAGTTCTTCAGGTATACAATGTAGATTAATTACAGCAGATATTCTATTTAAAAATGCGTTTTCATTTGCGTTTTGTTGGAATACTCCATCTGAAAAACGGTTAGTGATATTTCCCATCCTATAAATAGTAGCACATAAGTTATCATTTTTACAAGCATTTAATATCAATTTTTCTGCTTCAAATTTACTTTTTACATAAACATTATCTTCATAACTTTGACCGATATAAAAATCTTTCTCAGTAAAAGTAATTTCAGGACTTTTTACTAAGCCATATCCAGAAACAGAAATTGTAGAAATATAATGCAAAGGAATATTATATTTAATACAAAAATTAGTTATTTTTTTAGTACCTGCTACATTTGTATTATAAAATTCTTCATATTTTCCATAATGTTTTACTAAAGCAGCAGAGCTTATTACACAGTTAATATTATTTCCAAGGAAATCATATTGTTCATCTGGTAAATTAAAGTTATCTTTTAAAATATTTCCTGTTATTAAGTTAATTCTATGACTGTAATTTCTAAGGTTTTCATTTGGAAAATAAAAGTGGAATTTTTCATAAAACCTTTCTATTGCATTTATATTATCTTTTTCACGTATAACACAATATATTCTTGATTTTGTTTTTGTCAATAATTCATACAAAATATGAGAGCCCAAAAAACCAGTAACACCAAACAGTAGGATATTATTAAAAGTATTTGTGCTGTTAATAGGCTTTATTAAATTCTCTATAATAGGAATTTCATTTTGAGAAGCGCCTGAATTAGAATTGGAATTTCTTAATATATGTGAAGCTAGCTCTCTAATTGTTTGATAATCATAGAAATCCTGAGTATTTATGTTATAGCCTATACTATATAATTTAGTTTGAGCTTTTATAATTGTAAGTGAATCTACATAATAGTCAAAAATATTTGCAGTTACACTTAGTTCTGGCACTTGTAATAATTCACAGAAAATATTATGCAATGTATGTTCAACTTTATTACTAGGTTTTACCAGTTCTTTTGATTCATTTAAAGCAGGAAGTGGCAATAACTTTTTATTTATCTTTCCGTTTCCAGTAAGAGGAAGCTCTTGCAAACTAACATAATATTTTGGAACCATATACATAGGTAGTAATTTTTGTAAATAATTTTTTAAGTTTTTTTCATTAATATTTTTGTTACTTACATAATAAGCACATAAAACCTTAGTACCTTTTATATCTAAAGCTGATACATAGCAGTCTTTTATATTAGGATAATTTAAAATTCTAGACTGGATTTCTCCAATTTCTATTCGAAATCCATTTATTTTTACTTGAAAATCACTACGACCAATACATTCCATAATTCCTGTATCATATAATTTAACAATATCTCCGGAATCATACATTAATCCATTTTCTATAAATGGACAAGCAATAAATCTAGCTGCTGTCATTTTTGGTAGTTCAACATAACCTTTTGAAAGCCCTTTACCTGCAATATATAGTTGACCGTTATATCCAAATGGAACCAAATTAAGGTCACTATTTAGAACAAATAAATTAGTGTTATCTGCTGGAATTCCAATTGGAACTGTAGCATATTCATTTTCAGTATATTCATAAATCATACAACCAACAGTAGCTTCTGTAGGTCCATATTCATTAAATATATGAATAGGATGAACAAATGCTGTAGAAATTTTTTGGCAACTTTCATTTGTTAAAATATCTCCACCAACAATTAGCTTTGTAACAACAGATTCAGGAGAAGCCAAATCTTGTAACAAGTTTAAGTGCGCAGGTGTTAATTTTATAATTTGTACTTTTTTATCATCTATAATTTCTTTTAGTAACAATTGAGGATTAGAATTCTCATAAATGTAAATGGTGTTTCCAGACACAAGAGGAGTGAAAACAGAGGTTACTGTTAAGTCAAAAGAAATTGAAGAATATAAAGGAAAATTAGTAGTTTCTCCATTTACATATTCTTTATTTGCCCACATAATATAATTTGACAAACTTTCATGAGCAATTTTTACTCCTTTAGGGTTTCCAGTAGAACCAGAAGTATAAATAATATAAGCTAAATCTTGCAAATCTGGTTTATATTTATTTTCATAAATTGTTGTCGCATTAGGTAGTGATATACCTAAGCAAAGGTTATCTAAATCTTCTAATTTAGTATTAGTTAATATTTTTTTGCAACTACTATTTTGAGCAATATATTTAACACGTTCTATTGGGTAAGAAACATCAATAGGAATGTAACAAGCACCCAACTTTAATACTGCTAAAATGCTCACAACAAGCCCAATTGAATTAGGAAAAAATAAACAAACTTTATCTCCTTTTTCAATATTATTTTCATACAAATAATCAGCTAAATAATTTACACAATTATTAAGTTCTTTATATGTGAATTTAGTGTTTCCAAAACATAGAGCTAATTTATCAGGATTTTCTGCTACTTTTTCTTCAAATAAATCAATTACAGTTTTAGTTATAGGGAGGTTAATTGGTTTATTATAAGTATTAAGAATAAACTGTTTTTCCTCTGGTAAAACTAATTCTAATTGATTTGTTGATATATTTGGGTTATTAATAACTTGATTTATTATTGATATAATTCTTTGGTGAAGTTGCTGTATATCTTTTTCAGTATATTTGGCAAGTTGGTAATCATAGGCAATACTTAGTTCACCAGTGTCATTTATATCAAACAAATGAATATCTAACTCATCCATATTTGTATTGCTATGAGTCCATCTAGTAGTATAAGGAATATCGTTAATACTACCATTAGATTTATTTATTTGATATGAAATCATTATATTGTATAAATTTGGTATAGAAGAATCTTGCGCTCTAACATACTCAAGAATTGCTTGATATGGATATTTTTGATGTCTAAAAATAGACAAAGTTTTCACACTCATTTTTGATGCGAATTCAGAGAATAAAGTATTTTCCTCCAAATTTACTAAAAACGGTACTGTACTAATAAACATACCAGCAGTATTTTTTTCTTTGAAATTGGTTCTATTTAAGATAGGAGTACCAATAACAAAGTTTTTCTCATTAGTCACTTTCCCAATATATAGTGAAAAAACAGACATAAAAAAGTGATAACAAGATATATTATTTAACTTGCAATAATCATTTATTTTATTCATTTTTTCTTTATCAATTAAAAAACATTCTCTACTAGAACTGCACATTGCAAAACTGTCTATTGATTTTGTTGATAAACTTGCTGGAGTAAATGGATTTTCAAATAAATTTTCCCAAAACATTTTATCATTATTATATTTTTCACTTGATAAATATTTTTGTTCAGAATTTATATAATCTACATATGATGTTTGTAAAAATTCAGGAGTGGTGTTATTTAAAAAACTAGAGTAAAAATTCATAAGTTTTGGAGCTATTTGATTAACTGTTTGAGCGTCAGAAATTATGTGATGCACAGTTAATACAACTCCTCCAGTAGCATCTGGAAGACTAAACATTGTGAAATGAAATAAATTAGAGTTTATCATATCAAATTTTCTTTCACAATCATTTTTTTCAAATTTATATAGTTCATCTAAAGAAGAAAAGGAGATATAGTCAACATTAAAGGGCGAAAATTCCCCTATGTATTGCTTTATATCTCCTTTTTCATCAAAACAAAGTTTAATAAGAAAACTATCATTTGTTTTTACATATTCATAGATAGATTTCTTTAATAAATCAAAACTAATTTTATCTTTTATAATTATTGTTCCACCAATGTTATTAACAGAGGTATTCTTAAAGAATTGCTCTGTGTACCAAATTGATTTTTGAGGATTAGTTAAATCATATAAATTCTTTTCCATAATAAAAATTTCCCCTTTTTATGTTTTGCAAAAATTATAGCTAAATTATATATGAAATTAATTAAAAAATCAATAAAAATAATGTAAAAAAATGGAGAATATTGGGAATTTCAAAAATGTTAGTTTAAATTTATAAAAGATGTTCATAATTAAAGTAAATATATATGAAAATAGGAGAAAAGAATGGAAGAGTACATTAGAAAAAAGCAAAATAAATCTAGAATAAAAAAATATATTTTAGGTACATTTATTAGTATTTTAATAGTTATTTTATTAGCACTTACATATGTGTTGTATTATGGAATTGAAACTCCTACACAAATAATAAATAAGCAATATGACGCAACTAGAATTTCACAAACAGTAGATGAAGTAAAGACCGAAAATGAGACAATTACTCAAATGCTAGAAAGTGTGAATGAAAGCATAGTAGGAATTTCAAAACTGAAAGGAACGGGTAGATCTATATTTGTAAAAGATAGTACATCAAAATTAGGGCTAGGAACAGGGATGATAGTGTCAGAAAATGGCTACATTCTAACTAATGAACATGTAGCAGGAGAAAAATATAGCAAATGCTATGTGACACTTTCAACAGGTAAAAATTATCAAGGAAATGTAGTGTGGTCAAGTTCAGATTTAGATTTAGCAATTGTAAAAATAAATACAAAAGATTTAAAATATGTAACTTTGGGAGATTCATCTAAAGCAAGCTTAGGGCAAATGGTATACGCAATAGGAAATCCAATAGGTTTTGAATTTCAAAGAACTGTTACTTCTGGTATTGTGAGTGCAACAAATAGGACAATAGTATTAAATGAACAAGACGAAATTGGAAATGAAAAATCTTCATACATGGAAGATTTAATACAAACAGATGCAACTATAAATCCAGGAAATAGTGGAGGACCTTTGATAAATGAGAGTGGAGAAGTTATTGGTGTAAATAGTGTGAAAATTACATCAGCAGAGGGAATTGGATTTGCAGTTCCAATAAATTCAGTAAAAGCAATATTAAAAAGTTTTATATCAAAAGGAGGGTTTGAAGAAGCGTATTTAGGAATTTTTGCATATGACAAAAATGTAATACCATATTTAGATAGTAACTTACAGTTAGATAAAGGAATTTATGTGGTACAAGTTAATGGAAATTCAGCTGCTGCAAAGTATGGAATACAAGAAAAAGATGTATTGCTAGAAGTTGATGGAATAGCTTTAGAAAAAATGTGTGATTTAAGAAGTTATATTTATACCAAAAAGCCGGGGGATGAAGTTACTTTTAAGGTTTTACGAAACAAAAAAGAAATGCAAATTGCAGTCAAATTATTAAAAAAATAATTTGTTAATGAGAACGAAAAATTTAAAGATATAGAACATAACATAGAATAGCGATATAGCAGATGATTTGTTGAAATTATCTGCTATTTATTATATAATTGTAGCAATTCATTATTGAATATTGGAGAAAAGAAAATGAAATTAAAGGACAAAAAAGAAGTAGCAATTATAATAGCAATTGTTATAATTCAAACAATAGCATTTATAATAGCAGGGGCAAATAAATCATACATACATATGGATGAAACATATTCATTAGGACTTGCAAACTACGATAAAGTTGAAATACAAGCTAATAATGATTTTTATAACCAATGGCATAGCAAAGAATATTATGAAGATTATTTAGCAGTCCAAAATAAGGACATTGGAAAATATAGTCAAGTATATGAAAATCAAAAAAATGATGTGCATCCACCACTATATTATTTATTATTAAGATTTGCAATGGGATTTCATATAGGAAGTTACTCGAAATGGGAAGGAATAACATTAAATATAATTATATATGCATTTGTAACAATATTTGTTTATTTAATTATTAAAAAACTACTTGAAGGAGAAGAAAAATACAAAGAGAAATCTGCCATACTAGCTTTAGTATCTAGCTTGACACTTGCATCTATAAACAATGTAATTTATATAAGAATGTATGCTTTAGCAACATTAAATATAGTAATTACAACATATTTACATTTAAAATTATTAGATACTAAAGGAAACAATTATAAACTACTAACCGCAATAGGAATATCAGCATTAGTAGGCTCATTAACACATTATTATTATTTATTTTATTTAGCAATACTATTTATAATGTTTGTTATTAAATATATTAAAGAAAAAGACTATAAATCTCTACTAAAATACATAGTAACAATGCTTTTAGCAGGTGTAATATCTTTAATAATATATCCATATTCAATACAACATATGTTTTTTGGATATAGAGGACAAGGTGCTATAAGTAATTTAACTAATATTTCAAAATTTTTAAGTAACATATGTTTATATCTTTTTAAAATAAACGTATATGCTTTTAATAATGTGCTAATTATTATATTAGGAATAATTATATATACAAAATTAAAAAAGGTAAAAATAGAAAAAAATAGATACGTAAAATACATAGCTGTACCAACAATAATATACACAATTTTAGTAGCAATAGCTTCACCTTGGATAGAATTGAGGTACATAATGCCAGTATGTGGCTTAATATTCATACTTGTATTATATGTAACTTATATGCTATTAAAAGGCAAAAATAAAATTATAATAGGAGTATTTTTACTAATGATTATAATGCCTATTATAACAAACAATGTTATAGATTTAGTTGTAGGGCAAGACTTTAAAAGAGAAAAAGAAACTTCATATTCAAGTAAAACAGAAATGGCTGAAAAATTAAAAAGTGAATTTAATTTACCAATAGATATGGTTCAAAAGTTTTCAAATGCATCAATAGAAGATATATTATTATTTATAAAAGATTTTAAAGTAGAGCCAGAAGTTTTATATTCTAATAAACAAGATATAGTAGAATTTGTAAGCAATAATAATAACTTGCCAACATTATATTTATTTAACTCTAATAATAATAGATTTTTAGACGATATATTATTACTAAGCAATATAAAAGAATCATATATAGCAAAAGATATTGAATGCAATGAACAAAATATAAAAGAAATAATGCAAAATAAAGATATATCAAATGGAATGTTAATATTTATAAATGATGGACAAAATAATAATGAGTTATTAGAGAAAATAAAAAATACACTTCAATTAAAAAATACAACATATTTAAAAAGACTTAATGCTTGTGATGTTTATTTAATAAAATAGAACTATACTAATCATATAGTTCTATTTTTGTATGCTTTTGAAAGTATTTTATTATGTAATAAGAAACATAAAATGGCAATGTCATTTGAGATACTATCATAATAAACTTATAGAAAAATCCACCTTTTGTTATATTATATAAAATTTCAAGTGGAGTACCAGGGAAATTATTTGATATAAACATTAAATTTCCATCAAAAAGCTTATTTACAATTAGTGCAAGAATACTCATACAACCAATTAAAATGGCAAAATATTTAGCATCCTTTAATTCTAAATCTATATATCTTGTTTTATTTATCAATATTCCTAAATATATCATTGCACCATGAAATAAAAAGCTATGAATACTTAAAAAGTGGAAAGCAGGATAAAAAGGTAAACTTGTAGATGGATAAATTATAAAAACAATTCCTCCAACTATTGCACCAGTAGCTAAAGAAACATCACCAATCCTTTTTAATACACCTTTTCCAAAAGAACTTAATAAACCTGCATATAATAAAATACTGCAGTAATACAACGGAGCATAGGTATTAACAGCCTTTATTGAATTTTGCTTAATATTAAAATATATTTTTATAACTTCTAATATCCAAGCAACTATTGTTGTGTATTTTATAATTTTGTATATAGTATTTTTATCTTTATTTACGGTATATTTTAAAGCTACAATGATGCCAATAATAGTAATTACAAGTAATATAAAATGGTCTCTTGTAAATATACCACAAGCTTCATATTTTCCTGCATTTGCAAACATTTTACACACTCTTTTCATATAAATTTATGTTGCTACAAATTATATCACAAAAATATAAAATATTCTACAAAAATAAAAAACAAACAACTGTTTACAAACTTAAAATAAACTGATATAATAAAATATAGTAATGAAAGGAAGATTGCTATGCATAATGAAGAAAGTAAAATATATGTAGCAATAGATTTAAAAAGCTTTTATGCCTCTGTTGAATGTAAAGAAAGAGGGCTAGACCCGATTACTACAAATTTAGTAGTTGCTGATAGTAGTAGAACAGAAAAAACAATTTGCCTTGCTGTAAGTCCTGCATTAAAATCCTATGGAATACCGGGCAGAGCAAGACTTTTTGAAGTGGTTCAAAAAGTGAAAGAGGTAAATATATATAGAAAAAGAAAAGCAACAAATAGAACATTTACAGGATCATCATATAGTGATATTGAATTAAAGAAAAATAAAAGCCTAGAATTAAGCTATATAATAGCACCACCAAGAATGGCATATTATATGAAATACAGTTCAAAAATTTATAATATATATTTAAAATATTTTTCATCTGATGATATATATGTATATTCAATAGATGAAGTATTTATAGATGTTACACATTATTTAAAAACATATAACATGAGAGCAAAAGAGTTAGTAACAAAAGTAATACAAGATGTTTATCAAACAACAGGAATAACAGCGACTGCAGGGATTGGAACTAATTTGTATCTTTGCAAAATAGCAATGGATATTGTAGCAAAACATGTAAAACCAGATGAAAATGGTGTAAGAATAGCAGGTCTTGATGAAATGGCATATAGAAAATTGCTCTGGGGCCACAGACCTTTAACAGATTTTTGGAGAGTTGGAAAAGGGTATACAAAAAAATTAGAAGAACATGGGATGTATACAATGGGGGATGTGGCTAGAATGTCGGTTAAAAATGAAGATTTATTATATAAATTATTTGGCGTAAATGCAGAGCTACTAATTGACCATGCTTGGGGATGGGAAAGTGTAACAATTGAAAGTATTAAGGCATATAGACCAGCCACAAATAGTATATGCTCTGGACAAGTTTTACATTGTCCATACAATTACGAAAATACAAAAATAATTGTAAAGGAAATGACTGAATTACTTGCACTAGATTTAGTAGAAAAGGGGTTAGTTACAAATCAAATTGTGCTAGAAGTTGGTTATGATGTGGACAATTTAAAAAATCAAGCAATTAGCAGTTTGTATAACGGAGAAATAACAACTGATAAATACGGAAGAAAAGTACCAAAACATGCACATGGAACAATAAATATAGATCATCAAACAGCCTCTAGTAAAGTTCTTACGGGATACATAATAAAATTATATGAGCAAATTGTGAATAAACAACTTTTAGTAAGGAGAATAAATATTACTGTTAATAATGTTGTAAATGAAAATATGGTAAAAACTAGTGACTATGAGCAAATTAACTTATTTGTGGATTACGCAGAAGTTAACGAGAAACGAAAAAAGGAAGAAGCGGAAAAAGAAATACAAAAAGCAATGATTGGTATAAAAAGCAAATATGGAAAAAATGCTATTTTAAAAGGTATGAACTTACAAAAGGAAGGCACAACTATTGAAAGAAATAGGCAAATAGGAGGTCATAAAGAATAAAAATGTTAGAAAAAAGTGATAAATATAACGATATAATAAATTTACCACATCATGTATCCAAAAAACATGCAAGAATGTCACTTGAAGAAAGATCCGCACAGTTTGCACCATTCTCAGCACTAACAGGATATGATGAGGTTATAAAAGAGACTGCAAGAAAAATTAATAATAATGAAAAATAGTGTCCGTTTTGGACACTATTTTTGGTGCAACTGGAGGGATTCGAACCCCCGACCTTCCGGTTCGTAGCCGAACGCTCTATCCAGCTAAGCTACAGGTGCTTTTTTAAAACAATATGATTATAACAAGTTTTAAATGTTTTTTCAAGAGTGGATTTGTTATTTTTTTTATAAATTATTTTTTACATTAAAGAAAGCAATAATCGCTGTGATTATTGCTTTCTTCTCTATTTTTTATTCATCACTGTTTGTGCTTTCTTCTTCTGGTTGACTTGATTGTGTTGGTTTTGTTGATGGTGATGTACTTGGTGAAGTTTTCGGTGTTGTACTTGTTGTTGGGCTTGCTGATGGTTTGGTTGATGAACTTGCTGATGGACTCGTTATTGGCTTTGTGGTGTGTGTTGTGTTCATTGTATTTGTTTTATTATTTGTATTCGTTGTATTATCTTTTTGGTTTGTGTTTGTTTCATTTGTTGTGTTTGTATTTGTTGGTTCTGGAACTGATGTTGTTGCTGATGAATTATCTTTTTGTGGTTCTTCTGCATCTATTTCTTTGTCACTTCCTGTAATTGTTCCTGATGATGATTTTGTTGTTTCATCTACATCTGTTACTATTGGGCTACCTCCGTGAATTTCACAATCTTTTGGTACTGTTCCTTTTACAAAATATTCTGTGTATGTTTCACTACAGTTTGTTGTTGCTTTTTCTCCAGATTCCTTACATATTTTTACAACATCTACTTTACTTGGTCTTTCAAATCTTGCTGATGCAAGTCCTAAATGTATTCTTGTCATTACATTTGCCCATATTAGTCCTGCTGGGTTTCTTTTATTAAATTCTACTGTTTCATTTATATCATATCCATACCAACATGCTGCTGTATAGTATGGTGTGAATCCACATAACCATCTGTCATAGTTTTCATCTGTTGTTCCTGTTTTGGCAGCTACGTCTACTCCATTTATCTTACAGTATGTTGCTGTTCCCTTTTCTCCAAGAACTGGCTGTGTTAGCAATTCTTTTAATACATATGCTGATTCTTTTGATATAACCCTTCTTTTTTCTTGTTTTGATTTTAATAGTTTTTTTCCATTTTTTCTGTTTACTTGCGTATAAAATGTTGGTTCTATATATTCTCCATCATTTGCAATTGTGCTATATGCTCCTGCCATTTCTAATGGGCTTATTCCTTTGTCTAATCCTCCTAGAGCTAGCGATGGATTTTCATCTTCTTTTGTTAATGTTGTTATTCCCATTTTTTTCATGTATTTAACTGAATTACTAATTTTTAAATTTTCCATTATTTCTACAAATGGAACGTTTTGTGATGATTCCACTGCTCTTCTTACTGTGATTTTTCCTAGTGGTTTATTATAGTCTTCTGGATGATATCCTCCTTCAAAATCTCTTTCTGTATCATCTACTATTGTTGCGTTTGTTATTATTTTTTTATCTAGTGCTGGGGCTAATATTGCAATTGGTTTCATTGCTGAACCAGTTTGTCTTATACTTTGTGTTGCTCTATTTAATGGACGTGCCTTTGTTTTTTTTCCTAATCCTCCTGCACATCCTACTACATATCCTGTTTTATGATCTATTATAACCATTGCAGCCTGTGAAGGATCTCCTCCTTTTTTTGATTGCAATTGGTATTTTTTCTTTTCAAATTCTGTTTCTACTTCTGTTTGTATTTTTGAGTTTTGCGTACTCTGAATTGTTGCTCCTGCATTTTCTAAATAATTATTTGCGAATGTTTTTGAAATTTTATATTTGTTTGATATTTCTTCTGTGACTTCATTTATTAGAGCATCTGTATGATATGAGTAAACTCCGCTTCCTTCTTTGAAACTTCCTTGCTTAAATGCTAATCCATTATCTACATTACTTACTGCTTGGTCATAATCCTCATTACTAATCTTTTTTAGCTCTTTCATTTTGCTTAATACTGTTTTAGTTCTTTTCTTTATTTTTTCACTGTCTGTTTTTTCTGAAAATGGATTATATGAATTTGGTGAATGATTTATTCCTGCTAAAAATGCACATTCCTCTAAACTTAGATTGCTTGCTGATTTGCTGAAATAATATTGTGCTCCTGCTTCCACTCCGTATACATTTGGTCCTACATATATTGTGTTTAAGTATGCTTCCATTATTTCATCTTTTGATGCACAGCTCTCAAGTGTACATGCTTTCCACCATTCATTTACTTTTCGTGATACTTTATCTGATGAATCTCCTGTCATGTTTTTTACTAATTGCTGTGTTATTGTACTTCCACCAAATGAGGATGAGCCAAAATGAATTATGTATGAACCTATTGCTGCTGTTGTTCTTTTTACATCTACTCCTCCGTGTGAGTAAAATCTTTCATCTTCTATAGATATATAGGCATTTTTAAGGTTTTCTGGCATTTTGTCTATAGATATTTTTATCTTATTTTTTTCATTTCCGATTTCTGCTATTTCTTTTCCATTTGTATCATAAACAATTGAATTTTCATTTTGTAGCATATCTTTTGCTAGCAATTTCCATCTATTTGTTAAGATTATTAATCTAATTATTGATATTATAAGAACAATTGCTATTATTATAATTATAAATTTTCTCAATTTTGGATGTTTCTTTTTAGCTGGTTTGGGCTCTTTTTTGTTTTTATTTTGTTTCATTTTTGCAACTGATCTTGGTATTTCTTCTTCAATTTCTGATTTATATCTTTTCGTTCTCATCACCTTCTTTTTTAATATTTTTTAGTATACCATAATTTTAATTAAAGGTAAATGAACTTTTCCATAATAGATTAGACAATTTATTTTTTTCTTGTACCTTTCTAAAAATAGAAAAATGGCTTCAGATTTTTATATCTTCGGCCATTTCGTTTTATAGCACCTCGTCTAATATTTCATTCAAACATATTGGAGTTACTTTGTTTCTTTTTAAAACACTTAACAAATTATTTACTACGGTTTCATCATTTGTTAAGCAATCTATATTTTCTTTTTCTTCTAAACTTTTATTTTCTAGATACTCTTTTTTTACTATTTCTACCCCATATAAATTTGATTGTTCTTTGGATGCTTTTTTTGATATTTTGTAGTATTCTAATTCAATTCTGTTACTTTCACTTTCTACTAATTCGTCTTTATTTAATACTACTTCTGCATAAAGCTCTTTCATAGGTGCACCTCCTTTGTTGTTCAACTATACTGGCAAATCGGCTATATGTCAACCTTTTTCGTATTTGCTTATTCGACATTTTTCGACCTCTTGTATTTATTTTCAACTTTTTTATTTATTTTTTTGGCAATTTTATTATATTTTTTGCTGAATTTTCGACTTTTTTGGCGTACGATTTCTTATATTTTTATTCAATTTTTCATATACTTTTTATCAATTTCTAAAATTTTTTCAAAAAAAGAGTGCTAACTAAAGTTTGCACTTTGCTAACACTCTTCCACGAGTTGAACTCAACTCCGTCTTCTGGATTTCTTCGGAGTTAAAATTTTGTTAACTACATATAATAATATATCTAGCACAAAACATACGATTGTAACATCATTCATGTTTGATACTAACCAAATTATTAAAATAATAATTGTTGTTATGGTTAATATCTTTGAGTTTAACATGATTTCTGCTGCAATAATGCTTACAATACATTGAAGTATTAAAAAAAACATGCTTCTTCTTGCAATTTCTCCATTTGCCATCCAGTTTTGATTATAAATAATCCAAATTATTGACCAGATTATCCACCAAATTTTCTTCCGCATATATATGCCCTCCTTAAATTTTATATATGTACATTATATCATGTTTTTGTTTTTATGTAAATTTTGTTTTGGGCTTCTGTTGGGAAAAGGCCAATTGCACATTTGTACAATTGGCCTTAATATAATTTTTAGCTTACTCTGTGTTCTTTTATGAATTCTTCAAGAAATGGTTTGTATTCTCCCGAAGTATCTGATAAATCATATGGATAGTACACATTTTTTACATAAACTAGCTTGCTGTGATTTTTCTTTTTTAAGGAAATCATCTTAAAGTGTAATAATGATATATATTCTATCTTGTCTGTGATAATATATACATCATCTCCTATCTTCAATTCTTTCATTCCTTGATTATATACTTTTCCATCTGATTTAACGTATGTTGATCTTTTTTGTGTGTGCATGTCTGTCATGATTAAATTTCCCGCGATTAGCTTTGCCTGATATAAAGTTGAGATTCCATCATCTTCTTCTTTTTCTTTTTTTTGTTTGTATTTTTCTTGTAACTTGATTTTTGTGACCCTTTCGTCTTGTTTAATGAACTCTGTTTTTATTCCTTTTTTTCTAGCATTAATTGCCATTACCTTGTCACCTGTCAGCAATACTACTGACCTTTTATGGCTCTCACAATACCGTATAATGCAATCATCAGGAATTGCATCATTGACATCAATGTCCATACTTTTAAAATTTTCTTCGTGCTCTGCTGCTAGGCTTAATATTTTTCTAGCATTGTTAGCACCAAAGTTAGAACATTTTTGCATTCGATCTAATTCTCTAAGAGTTACACAGGTTAAAACAATTTTTTTATGCTGTTCACACATTTTAGTAAGTCGTTCTATAATGCCCCACGTTTCTGCTACTGATGCATCTATAACATACTTTGTTTCTGGCTTTAAAATGTCATAAATGCATTTTAATTTTTGTTTAACCTTTTCCTTTACTGAATCATAATCAATTTTCCGCTTCCTCATGTTATACTCCTCCTGTTCTGTTTGGGTATTACTAAAAATTGAAATGTGGTTTGTTTTTCCCTATTTAATAAATTGCTACTTGTTTATTATATTACAAAATTAGACAAAAGTAAATCCTTTCTTATAATTTATGTCAACTTTTTTTGACAAGTTTTACTTTCATCTGAATTTCTTGTTTGTTTCTTTTTATTGTCAAAACTACTTCATCTCCTATATTTTTGCTATATATATACTCTTTTAAATGATTCATGCTTTCAATTTGTGTATTATCAATTTTTTCTATTATGTCTCCTTTTTTTAATTGACTATTTTTTAATGGGCCTGCTGAATCTACTTCTTCTATATAAATTCCCTCTTCAAAATTAATATTTGAACTTAAGTATGGTATAACTCCTGTATCATAACCGTATATTCCTATATATGGTTCGTCAAATTTTCCATTTTCTAATAGCTTTTGAAGAATGGGTTTTACAATATTAATTGGTATTGCAAATCCAATTCCTTCTGCATCCTCAACTTTTAATGTTGTTATTCCAATAATTTCACCATTTTTATTTATCAATGGTCCTCCACTGTTTCCTTGGTTTATTGTTGCATCCGTTTGAATTAATCCTTCTAAATATGTTTTTTTATCTTCTTCTTCGACTTTTATAGTTCTATTAATTCCACTTATTATTCCAGATGTTACTGTTCTTTGAAGTTCATATCCTACAGGATTTCCAATTGCATACACACTTGTTCCTATTTTTATTTGATCTGAATCTCCTAAATTTGCTGCTGGTAATTCTTTAATATTAATTTTTATTATTGCTAAATCCATATCCTTACTTGCCCATACTACTACTCCGTTATCTGTTACACCATTTTTTAAAGTTATATAACATGTACTATATTTTTCTCCTGCAACATGCTGATTTGTCAAAATATAACCTTCTTTTGAAATTATTATTCCACTTCCCAAATTTAAGTTTTCTGTACTTTTCTCTAAAAAAATCGTTGTTCCTATATCTTTTATTTTTGAAACTCCTACTGTGCTTTCTGTAACTCGTTCTAAAATATCTTCAAAATTTTCTGTTTCTTTTATTCTTACTTGAGTTGCAGTTACATTTTGTGTGTATTGGTATTTGTGGTTGTCTAAGAATATTGTATATGCCAATATGGTAAACAAAACTACTAATGCAATTATTAAAATCAGAATATAAATATTATTTTTTTTCTCTGTTTTTAACTCGTACATTTTTACTCTCCTTATATCTTATCTTCGACCAATTTTTGTTAAATATTCATTATGTATTTTTTTTATTACAATTTTTTAAAGTTTTTGTTACATGCTTTTTTATTAATATTTTTTCATATATAATACCTGTGATAGGAGATGGCTTGTTATGAATAAAAAATTTTATGATTTTACCTTCTCACAAAAGTCTATTTGGGATGAGGAATGTTTTTTCAAAAAAAGTCCTCTTAACAATATTGCTGCTTTTTTAGTAATAGATGGGGATGTAAATTTTAAAAAAATTAAAAAGGCTATATTGAACTTTATAAAAAATAATGATAGTTTTAGGATTAAATTATATAAAGATAATAGCGGTAATGTTAAACAATATTTTGAACCATTTTATAATCAAGATATTGAACTACTAGAGCTTCCAAATGTTGAAGCTGTTGAAAGTTTGACAAAAGCAATGGTAAATATTCCATTCAATTTTGAGAATTCTTTCTTATTTGAATTTAAAATGTTTAAGTTTCCAAATAATAGTGGTGGCTTTTTACTTAATGTTCACCATCTAATTTTTGATGCATGGTCATCAGGACTAGTTATCAAGGAAATAATGAACTATTATCAAGATTTGATTGATACAATACCTTCATATTCATATGTTGATCATATTGAATCTGAGCAGGTCTATTTGACTAACTCAAAATTTGAAAAAGATAAAGAGTATTGGAATTCTAAGTTTGCTACTATTCCAGATGCAGTTTCAATTCCTGAGAATATAAAAAATAATAATTCTAGTATATCTTCGTTTTCAAAAAGAAAAGATTTTGTAATTTCTAAAAGATTATTCAAAAAAATAAATGATTATTGTTCTGATAATCATCTTTCACTTTATGCTTTTTTCATGTCTATATATTCTATTTACCTAGCACGTATTAACAATACGACTCATTTTTGCTTAGGTACACCTGTTCTTAACAGAAACAATTTTCAAGAAAAAAACACAACAGGTTTATTCATTTCTACAATTCCATTTTGTATAGATTTAGACTGGAATACATCTTTTGCTGATTTTAGCAAATATATATCTGTACAAATTTTATCTAATTTTAGGCATCAAAAATATCCTTACAAACTTTTAATTGAGGATATTCGTAAGAACAATCCAGATATTTCTAATTTATATAATGTTTTTATTTCATATCAAAATGTTAGAACTACAAAATCTGATGAATTAAATTATTCATCAAAATGGATATCACCTTCAGCAATTTTTAATGATATTCAAATTCATATTCATGATATAAATGATGATGGTACTTTGATTGTCTCTTATGATTTTAAGATTACAAAATTCACAGAGAAATCAATTAATGATACTCATAAAAGAATTATAAGTATTATCAAACAAGTTTTAGATGCTCAAACTGTTGAGCTATCTGAGATTGAAGTTGTTACAAATGAAGAGAAGAAATGGCTTCTTTCTTTAAATAACACTCAAAAATATTATCAAACTGGAAAAACGATCCAGTATTTTATAGAAAAACAAGTTGAAAGAAACCCTAATAAAATTGCTGTAATCGCAAATAATGTTTCTTTAACTTATGATGAGCTAAACAAAAAAGCTAATAGCTTAGCCCATTATTTACGTTCTATTGGCGTTCGCCCTAATACGTTTGTTGGAATTCTTCAACAACGTTCTGTTGAAATGCTTGTCAGTTTGCTTGCTGTTTTAAAAGCAGGTGGAGCATATTTACCTTTGGATTTTAGTTATCCAAAAGAAAGAATAGCATATATGTTAGAAAATAGTGAAGCTCAAATTGTTCTTACTTCAGACAAACTTGCAGGTATTATTTCTGATACTCCTGTAAAAACAATTTATGTTGATTTTTCTGATGCTACTCTATTTAATGGAAATACTGAAAATCCTGAAAATGTTAATAAATCATCTGATATTGCTTATATTATTTACACTTCTGGTTCAACAGGTAAACCAAAAGGTGTTAAATTAAAGCACAGAAATATCAATAATTTTATTTTAGGTATGTCTAATTGTATTAATTTCTATAAAGATAAAACAATTGTATCAGTTACTACAATTTGTTTTGATATATTTGTTTTAGAAAGTTGGCTTCCACTTCAAAAAGGCTTAACAATTGTTATTGCAAATGAAGAAGAACAAAATAGCCAAGTTCTTTTAAATGATTTATGTTTAAGAAATAAAGTTAATATGATTCAAACTACCCCTTCAAGAATGAAAAAATTGACGAATAATGTAGAATATTGTTCTTATTTTAAGTATATGACTGATATATTAGTTGGTGGTGAGGCTTTTCCTTCAACATTGCTTGAACATTTAAAAAAGGTTGCTCATTCTAATAACACAAAAATATTTAATGTTTATGGACCTACTGAAACTGCGGTATGGTCAACTGTTAAGAATTTATCTAATACATCAATTATAAATATAGGAAAACCAATCGCAAACACTTCATGCTATATTTTAGACCAAGCAACTCATAGATTGTTACCTAAAGGCATTGCAGGTAATTTGTTTATTGGTGGTGATGGAGTTTGTGCAGGTTATCACAAACGTGATGATTTGAACGAAAAAGTTTTTATTAAAAATCCATATGCACATCGTGAGTGCATTTATAATACGAATGACTTAGCAAAATATGCCCCTTCTGGTGAATTAATCCATTTAGGCAGGGCCGATTTCCAAGTTAAAATTCGTGGTTATCGTATTGAAATGGGTGAAATAGAAAATAGAATTTTAGAGTATCCTTATATCATTGATACTACTGTAATTGCTCAAAATTCAAACTTTTTGATTTGCTATTATGTTTCTACTAAAGATATCATAATATCAAAACTAGTTTCTTTCTTGCTAGAAGAATTGCCTAATTATATGATTCCAGTTTATTTCGTAAAAATGGATAAACTTCCACTTACACCTAACGGAAAAATTGATAGAAAAGGGCTTCCAAAAATTAATCTAGATGAAAAAGAAAAAATTGTAATTGCTCATACTGATACTGAAAAATTACTTGAAAAAAATATTTTAAAAATTTTAAATAATGGATTGAAAAATGTTGATATAAATACTCCTTTCATTTCGCTTGGGCTTGATTCTCTAAGTATTGTTCAACTTCAATCTATGCTTCTTGGCAATAAATTAAATTTAACAACACAAACTTTTTATAAATATCCTACTATAAGCTCACTAGCAAAATATATTGATAAAAATGACTCTTTAACACAAGAAACAGCTTTTGAATTACAGCCACAATTCATGCATAATCAAAATGAAGATATTCAAGATAAAAATGCTAATGTTCTTGGTAATGTATTCCTAACTGGTGCTAATGGCTTTATTGGAGTTCACATACTAAACGAATTATTAACAACTACTGACAGTGATGTTTATTGTTTAGTTAGAGGTGCAAATGTTGATTTTTCTAAACAACGTTTATACTCTTCTTTTGAATTTTATTTTAATAAAAAAATTGAAGAAGCTTACAAAGATCGTGTTCATGTTATTAATGGTGACATTTCAATAAATCATCTTGGTATTTCAAAAGAAGATTTGAATTTGTTAAAACATAATATTTCTACTGTAATTCATTCTGCAGCAATTGTTAAGCATTATGGTAATTTTGATGAATTTAAACAAATTAATATTTTAGGAACTAAAAATATTGTTGATTTTGCTTTTAAGAATAATTTTAGATTTATACATATTTCTTCAATCAGCGTTTCTGGTAATTACTTATTAAAGCAAGATATTAAGAACGTTGATTTTTCAGAAAATAATTTATACATAGGGCAACATTATACTGAAAATGTGTATGTTAATAGTAAATTTGAATCTGAAAATATTGTTTACGATTATATGAAAAAAGGATTACGTGGAAAAGTACTTAGAGTAGGTATTCTTTCAGGAAGAACTTATGATGGTGTATTCCAAAAAAACATTTATGCTAATGCTTTTTATGGAAGAATAAAATCTTTAGTTAAATTAGATGCTATTTCAAAAAATATTTTAGAACAAAAAATCGAATTCACACCTGTTGATGAATGTGCAAAAGCAATTGTACTATTATCAAAAACGCCTGAATTTGACAACAAGATATTCCACTTATACAACCATAATTTAATCTCTTTAAAAAATGTTGTACATGCATTAAATGAATACGGTTATAACATACAAGTTCTTAATGAAGATGCCTTCAAAAACAGAATTTTGGAATACTCAAAAAATATGAATAATAGTATATCTGCCATTATAAATGATTTTAATACAACAAATTTATCTTTAGATTATAATTTTTCTGTTAATATAAAATCAGAATTTTCTCAGAGAATCCTAAAAGAACTTGGATTTTCATGGAAAAAAATCGATAAAAATTATTTAGAAATTATAATTAAATATATGAGATATATTAAATTTATTTAAAACAATTTCAATTAGAATGATTATAAACATTAAATTTTAGCTTACGCATTTTTTCGTAGAGAAGCACACTGTGCTCCTCTACATAATTTGAAGCTGTTTAAGTACTCTACTTGTCAAGAAGAACGTCCCCTTGACAACTTAACTCAACAACTGGCTTTGAGGTATGTGTCAAAAAGGTCGTCCCCAGTGACATCTAAAATCAATTGACAATACTTGCTTTTAATAGTAAAATAAAAATAGGAAATGGAGAAACCACAAACGTGGTTTGCCTAATATTTAGTGTAAAAACGCATTCTGCAGTTGGCAATTTTTACAGATGCGTTTTTTTTATTGGTTATTTTCGTTTACTAATAATTACTACTAAAGCAATAATTAAGGCAAACGTAATAATAGATATTCCTATTAAGGAATAATATAATATGTATATTATTTCAATTAATATTGATACTTCTATCATACGCCTCACCTCCTTTTTGGAGGCAAACCACATCTGCTTATTCTCATTTCCTATGAGCGATACTATATAATATTTTAAGTTAAATATCAAGCAAATACTGTAAAAAAAATTATTTATCACTTCTGTAGCAACTATCGTGCAGAAGTGCTTTTTTATGGAGCACACTGTGCTCCATTGCACAATTTTATTAACATGCATGTCACTGGGGACGATAGGAATTTGACAGCAATGATGTCAAACTTTCTCCGTCACCATTTGACACTTTTGCAGTTACGTCACTTATGTCATCAGGTTAGAAAAGAATTAAATTTTAGAAAAGTTTTTTCTAACTGATTTTGATTAGAATGTTTATATTACAAGGCAAATTTCCCCTGAATTCCGGAGGCGTACATTGGTACGTTGAGGAAATTCAGGGGGAATTTAACGCAGTAAGATATCATTCTAATCAAAATCCGAATTATTCGACAGCCTTAAGCACCTCCCCCTTCAACCTCTCTAAACGTTCATTAGCTTCCTCCATAGTCTTAGTCTTAACACCCATGTAGAACTTAACCTTAGGCTCAGTACCAGAAGGTCTAGCACAACACCACTCACCATTAGCAAGCTCATAATACAAAACGTTAGATTTAGGCAAAGTAATCTTTTCTTCCTTACCAGTCTTAATATCTTTTCTAACGCCAATAGAATAATCTCTTATAGCTTCAATTTCAAACTCACCAAAAGCCTTAGGAGGATTATTACGCAAGTTATTCATCAACTCTTTAATCTTCTCAGCACCCTCAGCACCCTTCAAAACAATTGAAACCTGAGCTTCTCTATAGTAACCATATTTCTCATAAATATTAATCATTTGATCCCACAAAGTCAATCCCTGCTTTTTATAATAAGCAGCGGCCTCAGCAAGCATCATAACAGCAACAATACCATCTTTATCTCTTGCATGAGTTCCAACCAAACAACCATAGCTTTCTTCAAAACCAAAAACATATTCATAATCATGTCTTTGTTCAAAACCTCTAATTTGTTCACCAATATATTTGAATCCTGTTAAAGTTTCAATCAAATGCATCTTATAATAATCAGCTATAGCATCTGTTAAGTTAGAAGAAACTATAGTTTTTATTATAGCTCCATTCTTTGGTAAAGTTCCATTTTCTTTTCTTTGAGACAAAATATATTCAGCAATTAATAAAGCTGTCATATTTCCTGTATAGAATATATATTTACCTGTTTTAGCATTTTTAACTTGAATTCCCAATCTATCAGAATCAGGATCTGTTGCCAATATTATATCAGCGTCAACTTTTTTAGCTAATTTTAATGCTAATTCATATGCTTTTGCAACTTCTGGATTTGGATAGTCAACTGTTGGAAAATTACCATCTGGCAATTCTTGTTCTGGAACAACATAAACGTGTTCAAATCCAAGTTCTTCTAGAACTCTTTGTACTGGCTTATTTCCAGCACCATGTAATGGAGTATATACTATCTTTATATCTTTTCCCATCTCGTGAGTAACCTCTGGGTGAATTGATTGAGACTTCAATGCTTCAATATATCTCTTATCTATAGCATTACCAATTAGATGATATAATTTTTTCTCTCCTGCCTCTTCTCTTGACATTGTTTTAACCATAGAATATTCAGTAACTTTATTTACTTCTTCAATAATTTCTCTATCTCTTGGTGCAACAATTTGAGCACCATCTTCCCAATAAACTTTATATCCGTTATATTGAGGTGGATTATGACTAGCTGTAATCATAATTCCAGCTGTAGCTCCTAATTCCCTAACAGCAAAAGACAATTCTGGAACTGGTCTTAAGTCTTCGAATTTATATGTCTTTATTCCGTTAGCATTCAAGCATAAAGCTGTATATTCACTAAATTCTTTTGACATTCTTCTTGAATCATAAGAAATAACTACACCCTTCTTTTCAGTTCCTTGCTTTAAAATATAATTAGCTAATCCTTGTGTAGCTTTTGAAACAGTATATTTATTCATTCTATTAGTTCCTGCTCCAATTACACCTCTTAATCCAGCTGTTCCGAAATCTAAGGATTTATAAAAACGATCTTTAATTTCTTCATCATTTCCTTTGATTTCAAGTAATTCCTGTTTTGTTTCTTCATCTATATCTGGATCTTCACACCATTTTTCATATTGAGCCATATATGCCATTTTATTCCAATAATCAGTATATAATTTTCTTGCTGTTTCTGGACTATCTTGCCCCTCTGCATTTTTAATTGGTGCAAATTCTTCTTCTCTTTTTACTCTTAAAACTACAACATCATCAAGCATTTCATAAGAATCAAATATAAATAGTTCAAATTTATAAGCATTAGGCTCTTTAGGTACAATTAATTTTCCATTCTCATCTACATATTTAGCTTTTTTAAAAGCTGTGTGATAAGGTAATCTTAAATCACTTACTTTTTCTAAACCTTTTATATTATATAAATGGAAAATAGCATTAGCATCTCCATAAACTAAAGCGCCATACTTGTCTCTCATTTGAGCCATTTCGTCGGAAATTTCAGTATATTCTATAACACCTACTTTTTTATTTTTTCTACAGAATACACCAACTTTTTCTTTAGGATCTGTTTTTTCAATTGTTTTTACTGATCCTAAAACTTTATTTTCAATTGACATTCCTATTAATAATGGATCAACTGATTTTACAAGAACATTATCAACACCACTTACAAAAATCCATTCGATTCCATCTTCTTTCATTTGTTTAATAATCTTCTCTTTTCCCATAGCTTTTAAAGTTCCACCATGACCATCAGCTGCTTTTTTCACCATTTTGTTTTCATCTAACAATATTTTTCCGTCAACACTTATCATAGGTAATTCGCCTTGAATAAAAAATTTTATTGATGTCTTAGGATAACCAAAGTATTTATGTTCTTTAAAAAATTCAACTGTTGCCTTATTATTCTCTCTACTTGTCATTATGTACCAAGGAATAGTAACTCCATACTTTTCATTTGCTCTTTTTAGTGTATCACATAATAACTCAAATAATGATTTATGTGATGGCAATCCCATATCAAAAGTACCCTTTGGACCTTTATGTCCTAATCTAGTTCCTTGCCCCCCTGCCATTGTAACTACAGCAAATTTGTTTGATTTAATTGCTTCTTCACCTTTTGCTTCATATTCTTTTGTCTCTGTTGCAGTTAATTTTGATTTATCTACATAATCAATTGGTTCCACTGTTACATCTTTTAAGTCTATTGGTTTCTTTGCATTCTTATAAAGTGTATCCATTAACTCAAAATCAATTGACAAAATTTGATCAAGCAATTCTTCTTTTTTTTCATCGTCTAATTCATCATAAAATTTTAGCAAGTGTTCTTGATTATATTTTTTTACAAGACTTTTTGCTTTTTCATATTTTTCGTTCATTTTTTATCTCAGACTCCTTCCTTTAAATAAATATTACAAATCAAATCAAACATATCTTATACTATTCATTCTATTTAGTCAATATACCTTTTAACTTCTTTTGTATGCCAAACATTTCTGATATTTTTCTCTCACCACTTGTATTTAAAATTGCAAAATGATTTTCCAAAATTTCTCTAGAATTATCCTCAAAAGTATCAATATCAAAACAATTTATGACTTTATTATTTTTCTTTAAAACACTATTAATTTTCTTTATATAATTATAATTACCTTTTACCAATATAACTTTGTTTTCAATTTCAGCAATTTGCTCCATTGACAATAAATTTCTTCCCCATCTTATCTTTTTCATTTTTGCTTTTTTTGATTTTCCTAAATTTATTTTTTTCATTATTGTATTTACTTCATTTTCTAAACCTTCATCTAATATTGTAATAATTTCATTACCTTTTTCAACTTCTTTTTCAACATATGGTGTTAACATTACCACTAAATGCATTTCATTCACATATAAACTGCAATACTTCTGTGTTTCACTATTTTCAACCACAATCATCCCTCCTAGGTTCCTTTTGGTAAATTTTACCATCAAGTTTTTTATCAGTCAAGTATAATCGTTTTACGTTTTTCGACATGAATATTTATCCAGAAACTGTCAATACTTTATATAACTGAAAAGGAGGTTATCATGAACGCAAAAAAAATTTTTATTATTTTATTTTTATTTATTTTTTATTTTATTTTCTATTCATTTTCATACTCATACTCAGTATCAAATAATTTAGAAGATACATTATTTCGCCTACATGTTATTGCCAATAGTGATTCAAAAGAAGATCAAGATTTAAAAATATATATAAGAGACAAAGTAGTAACATATTTAAAAAACTTTTCTTTTAATAATAAAAAAGAATTAATCGAATTTCTCAACTCACATCAATCTGAATTACAACAAATAATCGATTCCGCTATAGCAGAACAAGGTTATCAGTATACAGCTTCATTTGAAATAGGAAATTCCTATTACCCTCAAAAAAAATATGAAAACATCATATTACCATCTGGATATTATGATGGTTTAAAAATAAAAATAGGAAAAGCCGAAGGGAAAAACTGGTGGTGTGTTCTTTTTCCTCCAATGTGTTTAATTGATTCTTCTACATGTGAATTACCAGAAGAATCTGAAATCATTTTAGAAAACACATTATCAAATGAAAGCAATTCATTAGTATCATCTAATGAATCAAATTATAAATTCAAATTTAAGTTGGTCGACTTTATTAACAATCTATAATATAGCATTTTTTTAGCATTTTTCTTGTCAATACCTATTTTTTATGATATATTCAAAGAACGAGTAAAAGTTATTTTATATATAGGATAAAAAAATTTTACTACATATATTTTTTCGCTAAAAATCCTATAATCAATATAATCAAATTGGGGGTATAATTTTGGAAAAATTAGTTATCACAGGTCCTACACCATTACGTGGAGACGTAAAAATAAGTGGAGCAAAAAACGCAGCAGTCGCAATAATCCCTGCTACAATTTTAATTAATGGAATTTGCACTATAGAAAATTTACCTAACATAAGTGATGTAAAATCATATTGTGAAATATTAGAAAGTTTAGGAATAAAAATCACTTGGATAAACAGACACACTATTCAAGTAGATTCAAGAAATATAAAATCATCATCAGCACCTTTGGAACTTACAAGAAAATTTAGAGCATCTTATTATTTAATAGGAGCTCTACTTGGTCGTTGTGGACACGCTGAAGTAGGCTTACCAGGTGGCTGTAACTTAGGTCCCAGACCTATTGACCAACATATAAAAGGTTTTGAAGCTCTTGGAGCTCATGTAGACGTATCAAGTGGAAATATTACAGCAACTTGCGATAAATTAAAAGCTAATTCTATATATATGGATATCGTTTCAGTTGGTGCAACTATGAACATTATTTTAGCAAGCGTTTTAGCAGAGGGAACAACAACAATAGACAATGCTGCTAAAGAACCTCATATTGTTGACTTAGCAAACTTCTTAAATACAATGGGTGCAGATATTAGAGGAGCTGGAACAGACGTTATAAAAATAAATGGTGTAAAAGAATTAAAAGGAAACGCAACATATTCTATTGTTCCTGATCAAATAGAAGCTGGTACATTTATGTTAGCAGCAATTGCAACAAAAGGAGATATAACAATTCATAACTGTATTACTAAACACTTAGAACCAGTTATAGCAAAGATTCAAGAAATTGGTGGAAATGTTGATGCAAATGGAGACCATGTTAGAGTTTGGTGGACAAAAAGAACAACAAAAGCAACTGTAAAAACTCTACCATATCCAGGCTTTCCTACTGATTTGCAATCACAAATGGGCGTAGTTTTATCAATGTCTGCTGGAACAAGCATAATAAATGAAAGCATATGGGATTCAAGATTTCAATATACACAAGAATTGAATAAAATGGGAGCCAAAATAACAACATCAGGTAAAACAGCCATTTTTGAAGGAGTCGATTATTTATATGGTGCACCTGTAAATGCAACAGATTTAAGAGCTGGTGCAGCACTAATTATGGCAGGAGCAAGTGCAAACGGAGTCACTGAAGTATTTAATCTTCACCATATTGACAGAGGATATGAAAATATAGAAGCAAAATTCAGAAAATTAGGAGCACATATAGAAAGAAAAAACATAGAAGAATAACGGAGTAAAAAATGTTTAACTTTTGTAGTTTATATAGTGGAAGCACAGGAAATTGTTTATTCATCCAATCAAATGAGTCAAGAATATTAATAGATGCAGGAGTAAGTCAGAAAAAAATAATGTCTGGTCTTGCTTCTTTTAACATAACTTTTGATGATATTGATGCAATATTAGTAACACATGAACATACTGACCACATTCAAAACGTAGGTAGTTTATCAAAAAAATATGACATTCCTGTTTATTGCAATTTAGAAACACTAAATGCAATGCCCACTCAAAAAGAAAAAATTGAAGAAGATAACCAAAAAATATTTAAGCCAAACCAAAAATTTAAAATTAAAGATTTAGAAATAGAAGCATTTCAAATACCTCATGATGCTGCAAATCCTTGCGGATTCAACATATTTCATGATGATAAAAAAATCAGTATCGCAACAGATATAGGTCATATGGATAATAACCTACTATCAAATTTAAAAGACTCATCTTTTATACTACTAGAAGCAAATTATGACCCAGATATCTTAAAATACAGCAAATATCCTTTTCATTTAAAACAAAGAATATTAGGACCAACAGGACATTTGTCTAATGAAACATCAGGAAAAACAATTTCAGCATTAACAAATAGTTTCGGATTAAAAAGTGCTATGTTAGGACATTTAAGCAAGGAAAACAACTTTCCTGAACTAGCACTAAAAACTGTTACTGATGAATTAAAAGAAAAAAATATAACATCAAAAGACATATCTATAGATGTAGCACCACGAAACTGTCCAAGCAAATTAATTAAAATATAATTTACATATAATAGATGAAATAATAATTCCAAGAAAATTTCCCATTATTGCTAAAAGCAATAAATCAAAAGAAATTTTCTTTTTTATTTCTCCCGTATAAATTGCTAAAGCATATAACGTAGTTTCAGTTGCGCCCATTATTGTAGCAATAGTCAAACCAATTAATGAATCTACACCATAGGACTTCATCAAATCAGTTCCCACTGCAATTGTAGCACTTCCTGATATCGGCTTTAATACAACCAAACTAACAATTTCAGCTGGTATTCCAAATAATACAAACAAACCACTCAACTTATCAGAAATAAACTCTAATAAACCAGAAACTCTTAATAAATTAACAGACATAAACAAACCTAATAATATTGGAAATAATTTATAAACAACAGTTAAACCTTCCTGCACTCCATCTGAAAACAAATCAAAAACTTTAACTCTTTTTTTCAAACCCACAATTAAAATCAAACAAATTAATCCTGGAATAACATAATTCTCAAAACTAAAAGACAATTTATTTTTCCTCCATTTTAAATAATATATTACCAATAGAAAAAATAATACCAAAAGTTAAAATGGTTGTTATCCAAATAGGCAATAAAATACTACCCACACAATTGGAACCCAAAGATGCCATAATACTAACCAAAGTTGTAGGAAAAATCTGAATTGATAACGTATTTAATAAAACGAACATTTTCATATTTTTCGTCAATTTATCTGTATTATTATTTTCATTCATTTTTTTCATTGCCTCAATTCCAACAGGTGTAGCAGCATTACCTATTCCTATAATATTTGAAATCATATTTATTGCAATCAAATCCTTAACTTCATCACTTTCTCCCCTAAAAGAATAATTTATAAAAGGTTTTAATAATTTCTCCATTTTTTTCATCGCACCAGTTTTTTGAACAATATTAATCATTCCACTCCAAAAACACATTATCCCTAAAAAACTAAAAACAAATTTTACAGTATCTTCTAAACTATTAAAAATAGTACTTGTAATAAAATTTATTCTTCCACAAAAAATCGAAAAAATAACTGATATAACAATCAAAAACGGCCATAATCTATTAAGCATTTTATCACCTCCTCTAGAAAATTATTCCATTTTTCTAAGATTTATTCAAAAAGCCCTTGTTTTTTTTTTATTCGCATGATATTATATGGTTGTATTGGGCAGATAATTTAAGCGATTTTTGTTTGGAGGTGATATTATTATGAAAATTTCTACAGGAATTATAAGACGTGTTGATGAATTAGGAAGAATTGTTATTCCTAAAGAAATGAGAAGAGAACTTGATATAGATCAAAAAGATCCAATAGAAATATCTATTGAAGGTTCAAACATTGTTTTAAGAAAATATGAAAATAAATGCGTTTTCTGTGGTGCTGTAAAACCAGCAATTAGATATAATGAAAAATTACTTTGTTCAAAATGCCTAAAGGCTATCAATAAATCAGTTGACGTTAAATAATAAAAAGAAGATTCTTCAATCTTCTTTTTTTATATAAATTTTTTATAAATTTCGTTTTTATTAACACCTTTATCTTTCGCTATTTTTTTAATAATTTCCTTTTTTGACAACCCCTGTTTTTTATAATATTGATAATGCTCCTCCAAAGTCATCTCATTTCTCCATTCTCTCTCAATATCATTATCAGATTTTTCTGAACCTTCAACAATAATAACCATTTCACCCTTAGGTTCTATTTTTTCTAATACTTCACTAATACTTCCTCTAATAAATTCTTCATGAATTTTAGTCATTTCCCTTCCTATAGAAATTTTTCTATCACCTAAAATATCAAGCATACACTCTAAAGTTTCTTTAATTTTATGAGGTGCTTCGTAAAAAATTAATGTACTTTGAATATTCTTTACTTCATTTAATTTATCTTTTTTATCCTTAGTCTTTGTAGATAAAAATCCAATAAACAAAAACTGCCTAGTATCAAGCCCAGAACAAATCAATGAATTAATTGCAGCACAAGCACCAGGAATTGGCACAATCGTAATATTTTCATTAATAGCCTCTTTTATAACCTCAAAACCGGGATCAGAAATACCTGGTGTTCCTGCATCAGAAACAACTGCCACACTTTTTCCCTCTTTAAGCTTGTCTATAATAATTTTTGATTTTACTTTTTCAGTTTCCTTATAATAACTCATTAAAGGTTTAGAAATCTCTAAATGATTCAATAATTTTAACGTATGCCTCGTATCCTCAGCAGCAATTAAATCCACAGATTTTAAAACCTGTACAGCTCTATACGTAATATCATCTAAATTTCCAATCGGAGTTGCAACAATATATAATTTTCCTTCCATATAAATCTCCCCTCTTAATTTTCCATATTATAAAACTTCAATAATTCATCTGTATATTGATTATTTTCATCATAAATAATTAAAGGTTTATGAACCCTTAAAGAAGGCTTGCCACACTTTACCCCTTTAATTAAAACCAAATTAGCCTCATCACCTATATGTGGATAAACTAACTGAATCTCCTTAGGCTCAATTTTATTATCACGCATAGCACAAAAAATATCACATAACCTATCTGGTCTATGAACCATATAAAAAACTCCATTGTCTTTCAATAATTTTGAAGATTCATACACAACATTCTCCAAAGTACACTTAACTTCATGTCGTGAAATTAATTTTTTATCATTATAATTGACCAATCCCGTATTCAATTTCTTATAAGGTGGATTAGTAATAACACAATCAAATTTCTTATTAAATTCTCCTTTTGATATTCCAACAACATCTGCATTAATTACTTCAATCTTATCATTCAAACCATTATATTCAACACTTCTTTTGGCCATATCAACTAATTCATCTTGAATTTCAATTGCAAAAATTTTCTCAATCTTTTGTTTTCCAGCAACAAGAATACTAATTATTCCTGTTCCAGTTCCCAAATCTGCAACAACAGCCTCTCTCTTTGGAACTTTCGCAAAATTAGCAATTAAAACACTATCCATTCCAAAACAAAATCCATCCACTTTTTGCAATATTTTTAAACCTTTGCAATTCAAATCATCTAGTCTTTCATCATCCATAATTTTAATATTCATAATCTTCCTCAATTCATGCACTTTTTAATCTAATATTTCATATTATATAACAAAAAGCACAATCTTGCAAAACCAAACAGAAAGGAGTATTACAATGCCATACGAACCACCAAAAAAAAATAAATTCATACAAAATACCTTATGCTCATTATACGAAGTTGAACAATTTTTAAGAAATTATAATACCTTTTCAGACGCACTATGTATTTTAAAAATTGTGCAAAGGCACAAAAAACGTCCACCTCCTTTACCACCACCTAAATAGGCTTATTCACTCTTTCTGCTCACAAACTTATCACTCATTCCATCAACCAACTCTCCATTTATCAAAAAGCTTACGGAATTAACCTCTTTAAGCTCTAAAAACGTATCCACAACAGAATAAATTATATGCAACTGTTCCTCTGAATTTACTTCACGACCTGAAATAAAATTTTCATTAAAATCAATAACAAGATTTTCACCTTCCAAATTAACAGAATTTACACAAGTACCTTCAGGTATCGTCTTTCCAATCGTACTATTTTCAGAACCTTCTATCAACAAGTCCAAAATTTTTTTGTATGGAGATTCAATTAATTCTTTGACATCAACATTTCTAGCTTCAGGAACTAATTTATTACTAGAAGGATCCCAAAAATACAAAGACACTATAGTCATTCTGTTTTGCGAATCTGTAATTTCTTCCTCTGGTGTATATTCTGTCATTGTAGTTTCCACCTCAACAGATTTACTATTCTTCAAAATAGCAAAAATAATAACAACCGCACACATTAAAATAAGTACAAAATAGATTATTTTTTTCATAATATTCCTCACTTTCATTTTAATTATTTCATCATCTAATTCAATTCTATTTTCAAAACGAAAAAATATGCATATATATGAGTTTCACGGCATTTTACCAACTTTTGTACATTGACAAAATTGTATTTTCATTATAAGATTACTTTGATTATATCGAGAGGAGAATTAAAATGTCAGAATTATTACACATAGGATTAGATGTAGGATCAACAACAGTAAAAATAATAGTAATGAATGATAAACAAGAAACAATATATACAAATTACACACGACATTTTTCAGACACAAAAAATACAATTTGTAATGTATTAGAAAAATTAGCAGAAGACTATCCTAATGATACATTCACAATGGCCTTAACAGGTTCAGGTGCAATGTCAGCAGCAAAATTTTTAAAAATACCTTTTATACAAGAAGTTATTTCATGTAAGCGAGCTGTTGAAAAATACTTACCTGAAACAGATGTAGTTATTGAATTAGGTGGTGAAGATGCTAAAATAATATATTTTGATAAATTCATAGAACAAAGAATGAACGGAACATGCGCTGGTGGAACAGGAGCATTTCTTGATCAAATGGCCTCTTTACTAAACACAGACACAGCTGGATTAAATGAACTAGCAAAAAATCACAAAGTAATTTATCCAATAGCTTCAAGATGTGGCGTTTTCGCAAAAACAGATGTACAACCACTTTTAAACGAAGGTTCAAGAAAAGAAGATATAGCAGCATCAATTTTCCAAGCAGTCGTTAACCAAACAATAAGTGGACTAGCCTGTGGTAGACCAATAAAAGGAAAAGTTGCCTTTTTAGGAGGTCCATTAAGCTATCTTCCAGAACTAAGAAAAAGATTTATCGAAACACTACAACTAAAAGATGATGAAATTCTTATTCCAGAAAACGCACATTTATTAGTTGCAAAAGGAGCTGCATTAGACTCACTTAATTCTCCAGTTTTCACAAATAAAGAATTAAAACAAAAAATAGAAAATTTAAAAAAATCTAAAGATACAACAACTGTACCATTAGAACCATTATTCAAAGATGAGAAAGAATATGAAGAATTCAAAAAACGTCATGATAAAGATAAAATTAAAACTAAATCATTAAAAAAACATACGGGTGACTGCTTTATAGGAATTGATGCAGGATCAACAACAACAAAACTAGTTTTAATAGATAAAGATTCAAATTTATTATATTCAGACTATGGAAGTAACGAAGGAAATCCACTAAAAAGCGTTATAAAAATGCTTAAAAAAATGTATGAAAAACTACCGGAAACAGCCAATATTCGCTATGCAGGTGTTACAGGTTATGGTGAAAAATTAATTCAAACAGCTTTAAATATTGACCTAAATGAAATAGAAACAATTGCACACTATACAGCAGCAAAACAATTTATGCCAAACGTTACAAGCATCATAGACATAGGTGGACAAGATATGAAATACATCAAAATGAAAGGTGATGTTATTGACAATATCATGCTTAACGAAGCTTGTTCATCTGGATGTGGATCATTTATTGAAACATTTGCAAAAAGTTTAAATATTTCAATTCAAGACTTTGTAAAAGCAGCAATTGAATCAAAAGCACCTGTAGACCTAGGTTCAAGATGTACAGTATTTATGAACTCAAAAATAAAACAAGCACAAAAAGAAGGCTACAGCGTTGGAGATATTTCAGCAGGACTTTCATATTCAGTAATAAAAAATGCAATCCAAAAAGTTATGAAAGTACGTGATATGAACACATTAGGTAATCATATCGTTGTACAAGGAGGTACCTTCTATAATGATGCCGTACTTCGTAGCTTTGAGAAAATAGTAGGAAAAGATGTAATAAGGCCAAATATAGCAGGGCTTATGGGAGCCTATGGTGTAGCCCTATTATCAAAAGAACAATATGAAGCAAACCTTGATATGGAGTACACTTCAACTATTTTAAAAACAGATGAATTAGATAAATTAGACATAAAAACAACACAAGTAAGATGTGGAAGATGTGAAAATAATTGTCTATTAACAATAAATAAATTCAGTAATGGTAAATCATTTATCTCTGGAAACCGTTGTGAAAAGGGCAGTGGTGAAGTTAGCGAAAATAAAAACTTACCAAACATGTATAAATATAAATATGAACGTTTATTTGATTATGAACCACTATCAAAAGAAGAAGCATATCGTGGAACAATTGGTATACCTAGGGTTTTAAATATGTATGAAGATTATCCTTTCTGGTTCACATTTTTAACAAACCTAGGATTCAGAGTAATACTTTCAGAAAAAAGTACAAGAAAAACATACGAAAAAGGAATGGAATCAATGCCTTCTGAATCAGTATGTTATCCAGCAAAATTAACACATGGACACATAATAAGCTTAATAGAAAAAGGAATAAAAACCATTTTCTATCCTTGTATTCCATACTCTAGAAAAGAATACAAAAAAGCAAATAACCATTATAACTGTCCAATCGTAATATCATATCCTGAAGTACTAAAAAATAATGTTGAAGAATTAAAATCAGATGATATAAAATTCATAAACACATTCCTACCTTTCAATGCGAAACACTTAACACAAGTAATATTGGAAAGAGAGGAATTTAAAGAATATAACTTTACTAAAAAAGAACTTTTAACAGCAGCTAAAAAAGCAGAAGCAGAATACCAGCACTTCAAAGATGACGTTGATAAAAAAGGCACTGAAATAATGCAATACATGGAAGAACATGACCTTCGTGGAATTGTATTAGCAGGTAGACCATATCACGTAGACCCAGAAGTAAACCACGGTATAGACACATTAATCACAAGCCTTGGACTTTGCGTTCTTTCAGAAGACAGTGTATCAAGAAAAACAGAAGCAAAACGACCAATAAGAGTTGTTGACCAATGGGTATTCCATGCAAGATTATATGCAGCAGCAGATTTTGTTGGAAAACATGATAACTTAGAATTGATCCAACTAAATTCATTTGGTTGTGGTGTTGATGCTGTAACAACAGATCAAGTAGAAGAAATATTATCAAGCTATAATAAAATGTATACTTTAATAAAAATAGATGAAGTAAATAACTTAGGAGCAGTTAGAATTCGTATACGTTCACTTCTTGCTAGTATGAAAAAACGTGAAGCAGAAAAACAAATAGAACATCTTGATGGAGATTATGGAATTAAGAAAAAAATATTCACAAAAGAAATGCGTAAAGATTATACAATCTTATGTCCTCAAATGGCTCCTATTCACTTTGAATTGCTAGAAACAGCTGTTAGATCATGTGGATATAATCTTGTTCTTTTAAGAGAGTGTACTCAAAAAACAGTTGAAACTGGTCTAAAATATGTAAATAATGATGCATGTTATCCATCTATCTTAGTTACAGGACAAATGATAGAAGCATTACAATCTGGAAAATACGACATAAACAAAACAGCTTTAATTATGTCTCAAACAGGTGGTGGATGTAGAGCAACAAATTATATTGGATTTATTAGAAAAGCTCTAAAAGATGCAGGATTTGGAAATGTACCAGTTATTTCATTTAACGTAGTTGGAATGGAAAAAATGCCTGGATTTAAATTAACAATTTCAATGATAGACAAAATGATAAAAACAGTTGTATATGCTGATTTACTTCAAAAAATGCTTACTAAAAACAGAGCATATGAAGTAAATAAAGGTGAAACTCAAAAATTATTTGATACATGGATGGAAAAATGTAAAAAACTATTAGTAAAATCTACTAATAAAGAATTTAAACAAAGTATTTATGATATAGTAAACGATTTTGAAAAAATAGAATTAGATACATCTGTTGAAAAACCAAAAGTTGGAATCGTAGGAGAAGTACTAATTAAGTATCATCCATTTGGAAATAACTTTGTAGCAGATCTTCTAGAAAAAGAAGGTGCTGAAGTAATACTTCCAGACTTTATGGGATTTGTTAAATTTATGGCCACACACAAAATCACATTTAATAATTTATTAAATACTAATAAAACATCTGCAAAATTAAGCAAAGCTGCAATTAAAATTATAGATATATTAGAAAAAGACTTAAAAATAGCATTAGCTAATTCTAAAAAAGATTATTTACCTCCATGTGATATTTGGCATCTAGAAAATATGGTAAAAGATGTTTTATCAATAGGTAACCAAACTGGTGAAGGATGGTTCTTAACAGCTGAAATGATTGAATATATTG